>Ga0209749_1000641_pt1 | contig 42763 bp, 35 predicted proteins | sample EPASupsiteSAE347_FD_187267 | JGI IMG/M metagenome (GOLD analysis project Ga0209749, IMG submission 187267) | Bioremediated contaminated groundwater from EPA Superfund site, New Mexico - Sample SAE3-47 (SPAdes) (version 2) | ecosystem: Environmental > Aquatic > Deep subsurface > Groundwater >...
CATGGCCGCGCACCTTGGCATATGGTTTAAGCAGCAACCAGCGGGTTTTTTTAAGCCGTTCCTTGCGTTTTGTTCCAGTCAAAGCATAGTTCTCGGAGCGACGCACATTGTCAACGGCCTGATTAAGGCCGTCAGATGAAATCGATCAAGGATATGCACGGCTTGGCTCAGATGTTTACGCGCCACCTTCAAATAAGGCCGCCACATATCGCTGACGATCACCTGGAGGCCGGCAAACGTTTCTATCCGCATTCGCTACGGCACGGTCGACATGGGTGCCTATGAAACGATTTACGAGGGCACGATGTACCGGATGGGTTTTTAACCGAATTCATGATTTCGTGCTTGTATTCAGGGTATGAATGATTATCATTCATATCGTGAATAGTTATCTAAATACTCGCGGGCGCTGCATGACCGGGGTGATCGAAAAAGCGCTCGGCCGTTCGCCGGTTGTTGTTCTGACCGGCGCAAGGCAGACAGGAAAAACAACGCTGGTTACCAGCCTGATAGGAGAAAAGCGTAATTTTGTCACGTTGGATGATATTGAAGCGCTTGAGCGCGCGGAAAAAGAGCCGGATAGTCTTCTGTCATCTGCTCTGCCATTGACGATAGACGAAGTTCAACGCAGTCCCAACCTGTTGCTGGCCATAAAACGTCTGGTAGATCGTGGACGTGTTCCGGGACGTTTTCTCTTGACCGGCTCGGCCAATCTGGCGCTGTTTCACCGTATTTCCGAATCTCTGGCCGGCCGGGCGGTTTATAAGGTCATGCTGCCGATGACTCAGTCGGAAATCAGAGGATTGGGCGGCTGCGGCAAGTGGGGGGAGGTCGTCAAGTCCCCTTCTTCCTTTGAAGGCATGTCTTTGAAAAACAGCTGGGATTGGTACGAAGCGGTTTTAAAGGGAGGTTTTCCTCCGGCCGTCTTTGAAGTCAACGACGAGGCAAGACGCGACTGGCTTGACGGCTATGTCAAAACCTATTTGGAGCGGGATTTACGTATATTGTCTTCCGTTGAACATCTCCCCGATTTCCGTCGCCTGATTAAGATTGCCGCCTTGCGGACCGGATATCTGATGAATCAATCCGACATGGCGCGTGATGCCGGATTATCCCAGGCCACTGCGCATCGTTACTTTTCCTTATTGGAAGCTTCTTATCTTTTGTACAGATTGCCTGCATATGCCGCGAATAGAACAAAACGTCTGATCAAGGCGCCGCGCCTTTTTTTCTGTGATACGTGTTTGGCCTGTTTCTTGGCGGGAATACACACAAAAGAAGACTGTGCCGGAAGCGAGATGAAAGGCATGTTGCTGGAAAATCTGGTGTTGAATGAATTGCTCGTCTGGCTGGAAACAACGATGCCTCGTCCGGAAATACTCTATTGGAGAACGGCTGATGGTCGGGAGGTTGATTTTGTCATTGAATATGGCGATACTTTAACGCCCGTCGAAGTCAAGGCGAGCGTGAAGCCCAGGTTGGCCGATACTGCCGGTCTGCAGGTCTTTCTCGAAGAGTATCCGCATAAGGCCAGACATGGGATCCTTATCCACATGGGAATACAGACCGAACGGCTGACCCCGAAAATTTGGGCGATTCCTTTGAACATGATTCTCGGATTATCTTCCTAATGGCTCTAACCCTGTGGAGGCAAACCCGGAAGGGTTACTGATCAATGAAAACCGATAACAGACGTTGGATTTTTCCCGTGGCCCTGGCGGCCCTGGCCGCGGCGTATTTGATTATTTTGTTTTATCGCGGCTTTAACGACCCGGACGAGGGGCGTTATGCCGAGATACCCAGGGAAATGGTCGCAAACCATAATTGGCTGGAAATGCGGATGCTGGGGTACCGCTATTATGAAAAACCGCCGCTGGCTTACTGGCTCACGGCGCCGGCCATAAAATTTTTTGGCGCGGATGAATGGGCGGTCCGTATCCCGCTGCTTTTTTCCGGCTTGCTGGGATTATATCTCCTCTGGCGTCTGGCGTCGGCCGGGTTCGGACGCAAGATGGGCGCCGCAGCCCTTCCGGTCATGGCCTCGACGGTAGGGTTCGTGGCCGGGAACGGATTGCTTTTGACAGACTCATTTCTGCTGACCTTTTTTTCGGCAACGTGCATTTTTCTTTTCCTGGCTTTCGAGCAGAATGTTCCCCGCGCGAATCGCTGGACATTCGTCCTGCTTGCCGCGTTCGCGGCGGCCCTCGGATTTTTCACCAAGGGGGCGGTCGCGGTGGTTTTGCCGATCTGTGTTCTCGTGGTTTGGATTCTTTGGGAAAAAAGACCGCAGGATCTGATAATGTGTTTGTCGTCGCAGCCTGCCGCGGCTGCATGCAGGCATAGTGATTTGGAAACATTGAACGTCCAACATCCAACATCCAGATTCAAACGATCCGAGTTGAATGTTGAAAGTTCAACGTTGAGCGTTGAAGGTTCCAATATTTGGCGTACTAAGAATTGTCGAGCGCCTGATTTTTCCGTCCCGACGGCCCTGTTATTCGGCGCATTGCTGGTTCTGCCGCTGTTGTGGCTTATTGAAAAATATAATCCGGATTTCATACGGCACTTCATTGTGGAGGAGCATATTGCCCGTTTCCAGGGCACCAGGGCCATGCAATTGCATCCGGAACCGTGCTGGTTCTTTCTGAAGGTGATTCCGCTGCTGCTGCTGCCTTGGACATTTTTCATTTTCAGGGCCGTGCGCACGATGTGGAAGCAAAAAGTCCTGGCGCAGGATTCTTTCGCCCGCTTCCTGCTGGTCTGGGCCGTGTTCGTGATAGGTTTTTTTTCGGCCAGCACCGGCAAGTTGATGTCGTACATATTGCCTGCGCTTCCGCCCCTCGGACTTTTGATCGGACGTTGGGGCGTGGCTCAGCCGGTGGACCAGGCTGACAAATGGGACAATCGGCTCTGGAAAACCGGCCTGACCGGATTTTGGATGGTTGCCGTTGCGCTGGTTGTTATCTGGCCGATATCGTTTTTCCGCGTCTGGCCTGAAAAGATATACCAGATAAGCGGCCTCAGCATATTTGCCCTGCTGCCACTTGCCGCGGCATTGCTTTTTTTCGTTTTTTCGAAACCCCGAGACGCATTCGGTCGGATATTGATTTTCAATTCCGGTATTTTGCTGACCGTGGCGCTTTTGCTTTCCCCTCTGGCCGGCAGGGAGTTTAATGTCCTTGCTCACATGAATTCATCCCATGTCTATAAGAGCCTTGCCCGGCAACTTAAGCCCGACGACAAAGTGATCGTTTTCTGGTCATACCGTCCGGCCCTGGCGTTTTATGCGCAAAGATTATATACCCCTTATCAGGAGAACAACGAGCTGGCTTATGGCATGAAGATGGAGCCGGAACGCCACATGACGCTGGACAATGCGGAACAGTTAGACGATTTCCTGTCAAAGGCATCCGGCAGAGTGTTTGCGCTAGTCGAGCCCCAGGATTTAAGAAAGAAATTTTTGTCCCTGAATCTGCGTTTCCGGGAAACCGCTTTGCCGCGCGACCCGGACACGATAGTGTATGAGCTGCTTTGCCCGCGTGCGCTTTTTCAAGAGAAAGCGAAACCGCCAGAAGAACGCAAGCCGCGAATGCTCTTTTAGAATGGCCTGTCTTCACCGTCCCACACTTTTTTTGTGGCCAATTGAATATGGCGCGGGCGTTCCGCCCGTGCCACTTTTGGAAGCGTGTAACCCTGATTGATCATTTATTCAACCATGACCTTTATTTTTGCCGCATATGGGCGCATTTGCCGGTCTCCGAAAACTCCGCGTGGGTGACTGCCGCGTTATCTTCGTCGTTCTCGAACAAAATGTCCTGATTTTGCGAATCGGCCATCGCCGTGATATTTACAAAAACTGATCGAACTCAATCGAGCGTATGTTTCCCGATGAATTCAGTTCATAATTGGCAAACAACTCGTCGTACATCTGGAGTCGGTGCTTGCATCCCGCGGCTGCGCGGTCGTCTTTTCGGATGTTCTGAGTTTTAATCAAACGCACAAACAGCTTGTCAGGGCGACGTTATTGAGGTAGAGTAAAAGCATGAATTATTCCAATATCATAACTATTGAAACTGGCAGACGAAGCGGCAAGCCATGTATCCGCGGCATGCGTATTACCGTGTCGGATGTTTTGGAGTATCTGGCATCAGGCATGACCGAAGCGGAAATTCTGCAAGATTTTCCGGAACTTACCCCTGACGACATTCACGCCTGCTTGGCATTTGCTGCTGATCGCGAGAAAAAGCTGGCGGTGGCAGTAGCGTGAAGATGTTGTTTGATCAGAACATTTCCCGCCGGCTTGTGCGGGAAATGGATGTTGCCTTTCCGGGATCTCAGCATGTTGCCGACGTCAAACTGATGACGGAAGACGACGAGATCGTATGGAAATACGCGGCCGATCACGGCTTTGCCATTATCTCAAAAGATTCGGATTTCTTTCACCGTGCACTTTTGCGCGGCCACCCTCCTAAAGTCATCCACCTCAGGGTTGGAAATTGTTCCACTCGGCACATCAGAAATTTGCTCATTGATAATGTGTCGCTGATTTATGAATTCATTTCTGATCCTATCGAATCATTACTGATTCTGGAATAGAAGAAGCAGAATTCGAACAAGCGCGTGGAGTTTGCGGCGCGCAAATTCGCCGAAACTCACACGTGCCCGCATAGGAAGAGATGTATTGGAACAGACTACATTCGATGAAGGATACTGAAATTGATTTTTCAGATATCCCGAAAGTTGATCCGGGTGTCTTCAAAAAAATGGCTATAAGGATGCCGCAACGTAAGAAACTGGTATCCATCAGAATTGATCCCGATGTTCTAGGATGGTTCAGAAGAGAGGGACGCCGATATCAGACCCGGATTAACGCTGTGCTGCGTTCTTATGTCGAGGCACATTCCCATTGAGAAGAAAAAGATGCCCAAGCGATTGGGCAAAAGGGAGGCCCGAACCACGCGTCGCTGCCTATCGCCTGCCTGACGGCAGGCTCAGGCAGAACGCGGTCGGTCGCCGTTTTTATCGGCATGCGGACTGATTCCGCAGCAGTTGTTCGATGCAGTCGCGGACGCCATCCTCGAGGGAGGTGAAGGGGGCCGTGTAACCTGCCGCGCGCAGGCGGGAGATGTCGGCTTCGGTGTGGTATTGATATTTTGAGCGCAACGCCTCCGGCATGGCGATGAATTCGATCTGCGGCTCGCGCCGCATGGCGGCGAACACGGCCTTCATCATGTCCAGCCAGGTGCGCGCCTTTCCGGAGCCGCAGTTGAAAAGGCCGTTCGCGTCGTGATTTTCCGCAAGGAAGATGGTCGCCGCCACGGCGTCCCTGACGTACAAAAAGTCGCGCAGTTGTTCGCCGTCGCGATAATCCGGATGATCAGACTTGAACAGGCGCACCTTGCCGGAGTCGTTTATCTGGCAGAAGGCCTTGTGGACCATCGAGCGCATATCGCCCTTGTGCTCCTCGCGCGGGCCGTAAACGTTGAAGTATTTCACCCCGGCGACTTTGTCAAAAAATCCGCGCCTTGCGGCCCAGAGGTCGAACATGTGCTTGGAATATCCGTACATGTTGAGCGGCTTGAGTAGTTCGATTTTTTCAGGATCGTCGTTGTAGCCTTCCGAACCGTCGCCATAGGTCGCGGCGCTGGAGGCATAAACGAGCCGCGCCTTGTGATGCAGGCACCATTCGCACAGTTCGCAGGAAAAACGGTAATTGTTGTCGGCCAGGAAGGAGGCGTTGCGCTCCGTGGTCGAACTGCAGGCGCCGAGATGGAAAACCACGTCGGTCTCGCCGAGCGAATCGTTGCGCATGTGGAAACGGAACTCGTCCTTTTCCCAGTAATCGGCATATTGAAGGCCGACCAAGTTGCGCCATTTTTCGTCCTGGCCGAGTTCGTCAACCACAAGGATATGGCTCTCCCCGCGCTTGTTGAGGGCCTCTATCAGGTTGCTGCCGATAAATCCCGCGCCGCCGGTAACGATATATCTTCCGCTCATGTCGTCATCCTCTTTATGTTATTTTTCCGTCCGTCCGTAAGCTTCAATGATTTTTTTTATGATTCCGCTGGTTGAGCGGCCTTCCGCCATTTCCGCCAGCGCCACGCGCCCGCCGTGTTTTTCCACCGCCTCGCGTCCGCTGACGTAATGCGCCCAGTCCTTGCCTTTCACGAGCACGTCCGGCAACAGCAGTTCGATGAGTTTGCCCGGTTCGGGTTCGTCAAAAATCACCACGTAATCGACGCATTCCAGGGCGGCCAGCACGCGCGCACGATCGTCCTGCGGAACGATGGGGCGGCCGCTGTCTTTGTAGCTTTTAACCGACCGGTCGGAGTTGAGGCCTACGCAAAGCGCGTCGCCCTGCCTTCTGGCCCAATCCAGGTACTGAACGTGTCCGGCATGGATAAGGTCGAACGTGCCGTTGGTGAATACCAGGCTGCGGCCGGACTGCTTGAGCAGTTTCCGTTCCCGGACCATGGCGTCGCGGTCCAGTATTTTTGAGTCGGTTATGCGTGGTTTATTGTTCACGGTATTTGCGTTTTAGAATAAAACGGCAAACGGACAAGTCAAACTTATTTTCCCAGCAGCGGCAGGAAATTTTTGGACAAGGAGCGGTTGAGATCGAAAAGCATGAAACCGCCTGCGCCGTATCTCCGCAGCGCGGAAAGCTGCCCAAGAAAGACTCCGCCGTCAAGGTCGCCGTTGGTAAGGGTCGCGCCAATTCCGGGATAAATATTTTTTCCGTATTTTCGGAGCGCATTGCGGTGCGCCAGCATTTCATTGAAGGCGGAAACGTCCGGAAAATAATCCATGGGGCAGACAAAATCAACCAGTCCTTCCCTGAGCCAGACTCCCCAATCCTGGCCGATGCTCCTGCTGCACTCGGGATATTTCGGGTAAACCGCCGCCGAAAGTTTTATTTTCATGTTGATTTTTTTTGTTTCATTGCGGACCGCCCTCATGAATTCCGTGATCTGCCGGCTGCGCCAGGTACTGTAAGTGTCGGCCAATTTTCCAGACAAGACATCCCTGGGCCAGTTTTTCACCGTCCGACCGGACCACGCCTCGTATCTTTGCCGGCATCCGGGACAGAAACAGGTGTTCACGTCCGGATAGCGGATATAATCGAGATGGATGCCGTCAAGGTCATAACGGCTTGCGGCTTCCCTGATGGCGTTGAGTTCAAACGCGACGTTTGCCGGATCAGAAGGGCAGAGCCAGTTCACGGTTTCACCGCGATTATTCTTTTGCAGGCGTCCCTGCCTGCGCATTTTTTCAATGAAACCCTTGTCGGCCCATTCCAGGTTCCAGCAGACTTTCCAGGCGTGGACTTCAAGACCGGCCCTGTGGGCGGCGGAAACGCATTGCGCCAACTGGTCGCCGAGTTGTTTGGAGTCGTCGGATTGGGCGGCGTATTTGCTGGGGTAGTGGGCCATGCCGGCCCAGAGCACGTTTGGAAACACGGCCGTTATGCCTGACTGCGCAAGCACCCGGCAGGTTTTGTCCCAGTTGCCGGGAAAAAGTCCCAGGCCGGAATGGTTCCAGACTCCGCGGAATTCTTTTCCCGATAGCCGCGCCTGCGACATTGCATAGGCGTTGATCAGCAGCGACTTGAGCTTGTAAGCCGTTGCCACGGCCTGGCGGTAGTCCTTTTGCCCGAAATAATTCCGCAACAGGGCGTACTGGCTGTTGATCCGGTCAATTTGCGTTGAAAGTTCCGCGCCGGAAGACGAGGCTCCGGATTTGAGGGCGGAGATAAAATCGGAAACGCCGGAGCAGCCTGCGAAACGCTCGATTTTCCGCAACTCTCTTTGCGCGGCGTTTTTCCATAGACCCGGATCGTAAAATGCGAGCATGGCCAGGAGCATTTTTTTCTTGTTTTCGCTGTCTTCTCCGAGCAGGATGTGGGTCATCCAGAATCCTTTGTCGGATTGGAGCCAGGCGGGGTCGGGAAGAATATTGCCTCCGGCATCCTGCCAGCAGGCGATGATTTTGCTTGTTCCGGATATGGGGCGCACGGGGAAAATATTGCCGGAATCCTGGATGACCTCTTGCGGTGTCAACGGCGGCGCCGATCCGTTGAACCGGAACGAACTCCAGCGTCCGGGTTCTTTGGCCGCCTGATATTTGCCGAGTTGAACGCCGAACAATTCAGCCAGGCGCGGGTTTGAGCCGTAGCAGACAATGAGTTTGCCGCCGTTCGCCAGAAAGGTTTCGAGTCGCTCAAGTTGTTTTCCGCTCAAATTCGGGTTATAGGGAAGGATAATTATTGTTGCCCGGCGCGCCCTGCCTGAGGCCAGATCACTTTCGGTCCGCACCGAATACGCAACGCCCAGTTCATCCAGCCATTTGCCGATCCGGCCGCCTGTCTTGTCGTAAAAGGCCCGTTCCGCCTTTGTTGGCGCGGAGGAGGCGCCGTTTATCAGGACGATTCCGCCGCCGGACGCGTTCAGGGCCGGTGAAAACAAACAGGCCGCCAGCGCCAAAGTGATTGAAATTTTAATCATTTTTTTGGGTGGATTCGGTTCTCGGAGACCAGTATTCTGGGCGGCGTTTCAGATGCATAATGGCGACTACATAAATAACGTTTTCTGTTTGCCGGTAAATGATGCCGTAAGGAAATCGCCGGATGATAAAACGTCGGTATGGAACGCGGATGATGCTTCCAACCCGGGGGCTTGACAGTACAAGAACAAATGCTTTTTCAACATGCGCAAGGAATTCATTGCCCAGGCGGGAACGGCACATTTCATAATATGCCGCCGCAACGCGCAATTCGGCGCGTGCCGCAGGATGAAGAATCACATCCGCCATCCGAGCTCCCGCCTGATGCCGGAAATCGCTTCTTGTCCGGGAATTCCCTGCACGCGTCCGGATGCAAGCTCGTCGTAACGTCGTTCGGCTTCCTCTATCCAGGCCTGATCAATCTCCGAAAGAGGAGCATCGTCAAGGCTGGCGATCAGATCGGAAACCAACCGTTCGCGCTCTATGCGCGATAATTTCTTTGCCTCGCGTTCGATTTTTTCGAGTAATGCAACCATGAGCCTCTCCCTTTTTAAATGGACGGAAAATTCTTGGAATATTACCAAAACGGACTGTGCGAGCAAATATTTTCTTTCAACTGATTCAACTCACAGCAATTCCGCCGCGGCGGCGGCCAGGGTGCTGCGCTCGCTTTTGGTGAGCGTCATGTGGCCGTGCAGCGGCAGGGTTTTCAGGCGCTCCACGGCGTAGGAAAGGCCGTTGCTGTTCGAGTCCAGATAGGGATTGTCTATCTGTGACGGGTCGCCGGTCAGGACCATCTTGGTGCCTTCGCCGGACCGGCTGATGATGGTCTTGATTTCGTGCGGGGTCAGGTTCTGCGCCTCGTCAATGATCACGTATTGCTTCGGGATCGAGCGGCCGCGGATATAGGTCAGGGCCTCGAGTTCCACGATGTGGTCGCGCTGGAGTTTTTCGATTTTTTCGCGGATGGACTGGCGCGGATTGGAAGTATCGCGCACCAGGTAGGCGAGGTTGTCGAATATGGGCTGCATCCAGTTAAGCAATTTGGTGTCCTTGTCGCCGGGCAGGTAGCCGATATCCTTTCCGAGCGGCATGATCGGCCGCGAGACCAGCATCTTGTCGTAACGTTTCTGCTTTATGGTCTGTTCCAGGCCTGCGGCCAGCGCCAGAAGGGTCTTACCGGTGCCGGCCGATCCCACCAGCGTTATCAGCGGCACGTTTTCGTCCATCAGCAGTTCCAGGGCCATTTGCTGTTCCATACTGCGCGGCTTGATGTTCCAGACGCTTTCCGACTGCGGCGAAAGTTTTACCAGGGTGTCCTGGTCAATCGCCCTGGCTATGGCGGAGGCCTTGTATTCCTGCGTTTTTTCCTGAGGGGCCGAAGCGCCGTTTTCGGTTGTGAGAATAACGAATTCGTTTGCGCAGATCGTGGGAATCTTGATTTTAAGGACCCCGCTCTGCTCGAACTCCGCGATCCGCTGCGGAGAGAGGCGCACGGTGCGGCAGCCGGCGTAGAGTTCGTCGAAATTGACCTTTTGTTTTTCAAAGTCCATGGTCTGGATGCCGAGCGCGTCGGATTTCAGGCGGGCATTGATGTCCTTGGAAACAAAAATCACATTTTCGCCGCTCTTTTGAAGGTGGTAGGCCACGCGGATGATCCTGTTGTCGGGCACGTCCAGTTCCAGGTCGCTGTCCTGGGGCAGCATTTTGTCGGTGACGATTTTCAGCGTGCCGCCGTTCTCAAGGGGCACGCCTTCCCCGAGCCGGCCGCGCCGGCGCAGGCGGTCAAGGCGGCGAATGACCTGCCGTGCGTTGCGGCCGAGTTCGTCGTTGTGGGCCTTGAACTTGTCCAATTCCTCGATGACCGCCATGGGTATGACCACCATGTTGTCGGCGAAGGATTCCACGCAGTTCGAGTTGTGCAGGAGGACGTTGGTGTCGAGTACGAATGTTTTTTTCATCAATTATTCTCCAATCACGATGATGGTACGAGTTATTTGTTGCTTTATTCTTTTCCGGCAATTCCAAGTTCTTCGGCTATGGTATTTAATTTTTTATCTCTTGTCCAGAGAGGGGTATGGCTCAAAATGGCTGATGCCAGCAGATGGACGTCAATCCATCCTATCCCGGCACCAGAAAGGGAATGAATCTCTATAAAATGCAACGCTTCTTCATGGGTGGCCGTTTTCAAAGAAGGCAGGTCTGAGAATAAATTCAGGATTTGGGTTCGATTCTTCAGGTTGCCGCAGGCCAGCTCTCCGATGATAAACTGATGAGTCGTTGCTTGGCCGGAACTCAAAATATCTTCAAGAAGTGGAATTCCCTGCCGGAAATGGTCAACCCACACGGAAGTGTCTACTAAAACCATGTGCGCTCCTGTCCTATGTTCGCCGCCTGTGGATTGGGCGGAGATGTTTTTCTGTTCCGCCCAGGGTGGCAAGGCGTTTGGCGCTTTCCAGGGAGATGAGCGCCGCCAGTCCCATGCGCACCAGGGACGTCTTTTCCTTTATACCGGTAACCTCGGTTGCCTTCCGGAGGATATGGTCGTCGATATTGAGCGTTGTTCTCATGCATATGAATATGCATTATTGGAGCATATAATGCAAGCGCTTATTTTATAAAAAGCGCCTTGCCGGGAAAGTTGAGGCCGGACCGGAAGATTTTTTCACTTTTTTCTGTCGCGGTGCGATCAAACTTTCCCTATCATGAAGTTGGTTATTTTCATTGATTTCATTGGTTAAAAAAGGGGTTTGGGTGACGATCGGGGCGGCGGTATGGCGAGAATGGGCATTAAAAGCTCGTCGGAGCCATGCCGCCGCAGGCGATCGTTGCGGGGAAGGATGCATGGAGCAAGGCAAAAGAGGAAAAACGCCATGTGTTGCGCCCATTCCAGCCCGATCCCTGGTGGAAATATCTTTGATTGCAACACGCAAAAATACTTAATTGCTTGCATTGTCGGGATAAGAGAGTTATAAAAAATAATGCGCTTTTTGAAAAATAAGTGCGCTCCCAAGCAAAGCGCAAGGAGTTTCTTTTATGATTACAGACATTGATAAGGAAAAAATACAGACAATTTCAAAAAGGTACAGCGCCAAACGCGTGTTGCTGTTTGGGTCAAGCCTTGCTCCAGAAAAAGAGGGTAGAGATATTGACATAGCTGTTGAAGGCGTGCCCCCAAAAGAATTTTATAGATATTACGGAGACCTTCTGTTTGCTCTGTCAAAATCTGTGGATGTCATTGAACTTTCCGGCACATCAAAGTTTCTGCAGTCTATTAAAGCGGAAGGCGTTGTGATCTATGGTTGATTACAGGATACATATAGAGGCGGAATATGAAGCTATAGATAAAACCATTTTGTCCTTGGCGGTTGAAAAGCCTCTTCCCGACCTTTCCGCCTTGGAATTGGCCGGCGTGGCAGCCTTGCTTCATAATTTTTACAATGGCATTGAAAATATTCTTAAACAAATATTCATAGCAAAAAACATTGAAATTCCTCGTGGTGATTCGTGGCATCGCGATTTGCTTGTTGCGGCCGCCGATAAGAATATAATTTCAGTTTCCCTCGTGAGGGAACTCAGGCCTTTTCTTGCCTTTCGTCATTTTTTCAGTCATGCCTATGCCTTGGATCTTTATCCGGACAGAATAGAATCGCTGGTTGAAGATGCCCCCCTTGTATTTCAAAAGTTCAAGTCCGAAATAAAAGATGTAAAATTCTAATCCAGTTATCACTGGATGACGAATGCGTTTGACCCGGATGGGCATGCCCGGCTGGACAAATTCAGCGGCATCGTGGACATGGGGTGCTATGAATATCTTCCGCAGGGTACCATGTTTTTCATTCCTTAAAATTCTCGCGTAGATATCCTCCCTTCTATTTTTGCGGAACAGCCTTTTGCCCGCCGGAGTTAGGCTGCGTAAAGTAATGTCCTTTCTCGAAATCTGCGCACATGGCCAAAAGCGAAAAAAATATCATTTTTTTTCTTGCATTGTAGTGTTTTATATGATCATATATACAATACATAACAAAGAAAGGGTCTGTCCGGATGATCAATGACGATTCATGGGGACTGGAAAGATCGAGTCCGGTGCCGCTCTACTATCAGCTGGCCTGCCGTTTGCGCGACCGGATAAGGTCCGGGAGCCTGGCGCCGGGAAAGCGCCTGCCGACCGAGCACGAACTGGCCCGGCAGACGGGCCTCAGCCGCCTCACGGCGCGGCAGTGCTATACGCTGCTGGAAAAGGACGGCGTGATCAGCCGCTTTCGCAGCAAAGGCACTTATGTTGCTGACGCGCAGGGGCGGGAGCCGCTTACGGCGCGCAAAAACGTGTTGTTTGTGACTTTTCTGCAGAACTCCGACGTTTACTTCGCCAGGGTGCTGAAAGGCGTGGAAAAAGGATTCAATACGGTCGGCGGATGCAACCTGCTGCTCCGGCTGGCGCCGGAAAATGAGGCCGACACGATCCGTGAGGCGATCAAATCGCGTCCCGACGGCATACTCTGGATCTGGCGGGATCATGACCTGGCGGAGGGATTGATCGGCGAGATGCTGGCGGCCAATGTGCCGCTGGTTGCGATTGACAACCGGCTCGACAGAATGAAAGCTGACTGCGTGAGCATTGATCTGGAGTGGGGGGTCGGCCGGATGGTTGACCTGCTGGCCGGCCAGGGATGCCGCCGCATCCGTTTTCTGAACGTGGGGCATAACAGCTGCCGCATGATCATGCGCTCGCATGAGCGGGCCTTCAAACTGGCTGTTGCCGGGGCAGGCTTGAGTCAGGGGGCCAATACCGTCGAACATCTGGAGTTGAGCATGGATGAATCTCGCGGCATAAATGCAATTCTGGACAAGGTGGCTTTGAGGAAAGCGCAATACGACGCTCTTGTCATACGCACGATTTTCGCCGATCCACTGGACTATGCCCGTTATCTCTGGACGCATCACGCCGATGCCATGAAGGGCAAAAAGGTCGGATTTATGCTGTCGGACGCGCATCCAGCCGAGAGCACGGCCGGTTTGCCGCTTGCGCCGGTGTTGCGTTCCGATTTCGAAATGGGCAGGCAGGCGGCGGAACTGATGTTGAAGCGGCTGCGTTCTCAGGGGCCGCGCGAATCGCAGACCATTTTGTTAAGATCATAAACGAGCCAGGAGTGGTGGCCGTCGCGTTCCGCCGCGGCGGATGCCCGTGCGCGGAGCGCCCGGACCACCCTGACAAAAAAGATGCCGCGAGGAGGCAAAATAACAATATGTTGGTAAAGAACCAGTTGGAACAATTGTCCGAAAAGACGCAGGAACTTCTTGAAGGAACAGGACTGCTGGTCGAAAACGAGACGGTGATGGAAATATGCCGCCAAAAGGGCTGCAGGATCGGCGCCGACCGCCGCGTAAAGATTCCCAGTCCGCTGGTTGGTGAAATGGTTGCGTTCCAGCAAAAAAGCCAGGCTGAGTACGCAAAAAATCACGAGCTGATTTACACCTGCGGCCCTGATTGGACCCATTATCTGACCTGGACAAAACAGGCCGAAAAATTCCGCAGCGAATACAAAAGCAAATTTTTCATGCAGGCTTTCGATTGCGGCCCCACGACCTGGTACGACTATCCGGCCGGCAAAATCAGGCCGGTCAACCAGGAGGTGTTTGACCTGATGATGAAGTTTGCCGAAGCCACTCCCGAAATCGGCAACACCAGCATGTGGTATCGCCAGGATCTGCCTCCGCATCTGGAACGGCTGACCTCACTGCGTCGCAGCATGGATTTGACGTCGAAATTCAGCGGCATCGAGGCCATTTTTCCCGAGGTCATAAAATATCTGAAGGAGGCCAGCGAAATTTTGACCGGCGACCCGAAATCATCGGCTTATCTGGCCGGGTCCGAATGCATAACCATGCCGCTTGTGATGGAGCAACGCACGGCCGAAGATATTCTGGAGCGCAAAAAGAGCAGGGTAAACCGCTACCACATCGCCAGTATGCCCACGCTCGGCATGAGCACGCCCGCGACGCTGGCCGCCTCGATTGTCATGGGCGCGGCCGAGCTTCTGGGAGGCATGGCGATTTGCTGGTGCGTTGACCCTGAGAGCGACATCAGCTGCCGCATGATAAGCCTGATCGCCGACATGCGCAACGGCAATTCCACAACTTTCGGCCCGTATTTTGTGCAATACAATAATGCCGTGCGTCAACTCTTCAATGAATTCTGGGGCGGACATTGCATGGTGGAAACTTTCTTCAGCCCCACGGCGCGCAAGCCCGGACTGCAGGCCATGTTCGAAAATTACTACGGGGTCTCCTGCCGTCGCCGCTGGGAAGGGAATGCAAATATTCCCTACGCCGGCATGGGCACCCTATTTAACGGCGGGCTTGGCAGTCCCACCCAGTTCATTCTGGACATGGAAATCCGCAAGGCGGAATGGGCCTATAATGAAATTGCCGTTGACGATGAAACCCTTGACTTTGACGAGGTCATCCAGGTCACCAAAGAAAGAGGAAATTTCCTTGCAGGCGAGCATACCATGCGTCATTGCCGCGAACTGTGGAATTCGCCGCTCTTCCGTTCCGACTCTCCGTTTGAAGGCGGCTGGGACGGCTCGGAAAAGGCCATTCTGGACAAGTGCGACGAAATCTGGCGGGAAAATCTTAAAAAATGGAAACCACCGGTTTTCCCTGCTGACAAAGTCAAAGCCATGGACAAACTTCTGGAACGTGCGCAAAAAGAATTTGGCGGAAAATGAAACCAGAAATTGCATTGCGCGCCCTGGAAACGATGTATCGGATTCGCCTGTTCGAGGAGATGGGGAAGACAAGATACAACCAGAACCGGATGAATGGTAATTTTCTGGGAGCGTTTCATTCGTCAATAGGGCAGGAGGCCGTGCCCACAGGCGTTTCCCTTGCCCTGCGCAGGGACGATTATGTTTTCAGCACGCACCGCGGACACGGTCATGCCCTGGCAAGGGGGCTTGATGTAAAAAAAGTGATGGCTGAACTGCGCGGCAAGACCGATGGCTGTTCCGGCGGCCGCGGCGGCTCCATGCATCTATTCGACACTTCGCTTGGTTTTCTGGGAGGCAACGGGATTGTGGGCGGTGGACTGCCGCTGGCATTGGGAACGGCGTATTCGGCATATTATCGCGGCACTGATCAGGTCACGGTCTGCTTTTTCGGCGATGGAGCGGCCAGCCAGGGGACATTTCACGAGGCGTTGAACATGGCGGCTTTGTGGAAATTGCCGGTGGTGTTTGTCTGTGAAAACAACTGTTACGCGGTGATGACGCACGTGCGTGAAACCGTGTGCATAGCAAACGTGGCGGACCGCGCTTCAGGATATGGAATGCCGGGGTGCGTGGTGGACGGCAATGATGTTTTGGCCGTTTATCAACGAACCGAGGAGGCGGTCTGCCGCGCCCGGCAGGGCGGCGGGCCGACCCTGCTGGAATGCAAGACCTACCGGATAGATTCGCACTGCATGATGCTGCCGGAAATACGCGCCGACAATGAAATTGCCGGATGGAAGGAGCATGATCCGATCCGGCGTTGGGAAAAACACCTGGTTGAAAATAATATCGCCGGCAGAGGGGAGTGCGAAAAATTGCGCGCCGGGGTTGAGGCGGAAATCGAGGAGGCGGATCGTTTTGCGGAAGAGAGCAGATATCCGGATGCGGAAGGTTTCCGCAAAGAAATAGCAGGAATTTGATTTGCCACGAAGAGGCACAAAACTCACAAATCAATTTTTTGTGCTCTGCTTGTGCATTTTTGTGGCTAACCATCTGAAATTTATGCGCGAATTAAAATACATAGAGGCGCTCAACGAAGCCTTGCTCGAGGAAATGGAGAGAGAGGAAAAAGTCTTTGTTGTCGGCGAGGAGGTGGGCGCGCTTGGCGGAGGTTTTGGCGCTACCAAGGGACTTCTTGAGCGTTTTGGTCCAAAACGGGTTTTGACAACTCCGATTTCCGAAAGCGGATTTACTGGCCTCGGTGTCGGCGCGGCGCTGACGGGCTTGAGGCCGGTTGTGGAAATCATGTATCTTGATTTCATCACCACGGCCATGGACCAGGTGGTGAACCAGGCGGCCAAATTGAAATTCATGTCAGGCAATACGGTCGAAGTTCCATTGGTGATTCGCATGCCATATGGAGTAGGCACACGCGAGGCGGCCCAGCACAGCCAGAGCCTGGAGGCGTGGTTCATGCACGTGCCGGGCTTGAAGGTGGCCATGCCGGCCACGGCCTACGACGCCAAGGGGCTGTTGAAAACAGCCATTCGCGACAATGATCCTGTGGTTTTTATCGAAAACCGCATGTTGTATTTCAAGGCTGAGGAGGTTCCGGAGGGTGAATGGCTTGTGCGGTTCGGCGAGGCGGCTGTAAAGCGCGAAGGAAAAGACCTTACGCTTGTGGCGCTTTCCGGTATGGCGCCCAAGGCTCTGGAGGCGGCCGAGGCTGTTGCCGGAGAAATAAGCGTGGAGGTGATTGATCCGCGCACGCTCGTTCCCTTGGATATGGAAACGATCGTTGATTCGGTCAAAAAAACGGGAAGACTGCTCATAACCCACGAGGCGCCGGTGCGCGGCGGGGTCGGCGGAGAAATTCTCCGGCAGGCGCAGGAACATTGCTTTGACTTTCTGGATGCGGCGCCTGTGGTTTTGGGGGGATTGAACACGCCGATTCCATTTTCCCCGCCTTTGGAGGATGTTTGCGTTCCGCAGACTGCGGACGTTATCGCAAAAATCAGGGAAATGACGGAATAGGAGAAAAGCACCGCCCGCTGCGCTCGAGGCGCAGAGGCCGCAGAGATAGAAAAGTGGTATTTATATTCAGAAGGAAATAATTTTGTTTTGCCTCAGCGACCTCCGCGTCTCTGCGGTTAAAATAATAGATCAGAGGAAGAGGAAAACAATGACAGACAAAGAAATCAGGCAATTGCAGAAGGATGCCGCCAGGTTAATCATTCCGCATTTTGCCAGCAATGCCGCAATGGCAAAGGGGGCGAAAATATTTGTAAGGGGCGAGGGGTGTTACGTCTATGACGCGGCCGGCAGAAAATATTTCGATTCGTTCGCCACTCTGCTTACCACGGTCTGCGGACACTGCCGGCCGGAAGTAACGCGCGTCGTGGCCGAACAGATGAACAAGCTGGAATTTTTCCCGAATTACGTGGATTCGTTCACTTTGCCCTTGATTGAGTTGGCTAAAAAGCTGGAGGAAATTCTGCCGGGCGGCCTGGCGGCCAGTTTCTTTGTCAACAGCGGCTCGGAAGCCAACGAGACGGCCATGAAAATGGCGCGGCAGTATCACGTCGAGCGCGGCGAGCGGAGCCGCTATAAATTCATCGCCAGGAGAGATTCCTATCATGCCACTACGCTCGGCGCGGGTTCGGTTACGGGCTTGAAATGGTTCAGGGAATATTTTGAGCCGCTATTGCCTGGCTGTCTGTTCGTTTCCGCGGCCCGTGAAAATGACCGGCCGGCCGGTATGAGTTCAGAAGCTTACGGTAAACAACTTCTCAAAGAGTTGGAAACATTGATAGCGCAGGAAGGGGCAAACATGATTGCCGCCATGATCATGGATCCGCTGCCCGGATCGAACACCGGTTATCCCATGCCGCCCGAGGGATATTTGCAGGGCGTGCGCAAGATATGTGCCCGGAACGGAATTTTGCTGATCTTTGACGAGGTCCAGACCGGTTTCGGCAAGACCGGCAAATGGTTTGCCTGCGAACATTTTAACGTTGTGCCCGACATCATGACTTTGGGCAAAGGTTTGACCGGCGGCTTCATTCCGCTCGGCATCACGGCAACGACTCAAAAGATTGCAAAAGTTTTCCGCAAAGGGCCGGGCAGCGAATTCCGATCCGGCAGCACCTATGGCGGACATACCGTGGCCTGCGCGGCAACCCTGGAAAATATCAGGATCATTGAAAGGGAAAAACTGGTTCAAAATGCCGCCAAAATGGGGGCATATATAAAGAAGAGCCTTGAACAAATGCAGAAACGCGTAAAAGCCATCGGCGCGGTCAGCGGTATTGGTTTGCTGCTCGCGGTCAAGCTGGTGAAGGACCGGAAAACAATGGCGCCGTTTGACCCCAAACTTTGCGTGGGGTCACGAATCAGGGACTATTGTTATCAACACGGCATGATCCTGCGCAACAACGGCGACATTCTTGTGATCGCCCCGTCGCTGATCATCAGCAAGAAAGAGGCCGATTTCATGCTGAATCTGATCGAGACGGCGATAAACCGGCAAGCATAGATAGGTGGACGTGCGAGAATCACTATGAAATCAAAATGGATAAAAGGCTATACTCATTATCATACCTGTTTCAGCCGTTATCCCGGCTTTAAATTGGATGCGAAGATATTCCGGCAGCTTGGGCGGATGGGGGCTCAATTCGTGTTTTGCAGCGGCGATCATGGCGCCGCAAAAGGGGACGGATTTTGGGGGTTCAACATCGAAGACTGGCCGGATTACACGGAGGCCTGTTCAAAAGCCTCGGTCGAGGCAGGGCTGCCCTTCGTGCCTTTTCCGGAAATCCATCTGCGTTTCAGCCCGCTGGATCTGAGGCGCGAACATCACGCCTGCCTCCCGGTTCCAGGAACTTATCCTCCGGTGCAAGGGCCGGATGATCCGGTTAGGGCCGCTTCCTTCACCTATGATCTGGAGTCCTTTTTCAAGCACGTAAAGGAAACCGGCGTTCCCGTTATCCTGAATCATGCCTATCTTTCAACGCTGCTGACCAAGGAGCGCGGTTTTAACGCGCCTTCCCCCGTAAGCGTGCAGGCCTTTGAAAATTTCGATTGTATTGAAATCGTGTCCAGGGACCGGATCGAATACCTGGGCCGGGATTTTGTTTATTATTGTGAATTCCATCGCAGGCGCATCCCCATGGGATGCACCGGAGGTCTCGATAATCAGCCTGAAAATGACGATAATTTCGACGATTTGTGCCCGCGTGTGGCGACTTATCTTTATGTCGAGAGGGAAGCTGGCGCAGCCAATCTTATAAACTCGTTGAAAAACCGCAACTGCTATGTCTCCATCGGTGATCTTGTCTTCGATGAAATCAACCCAATTCCGTCGGCCACGGCCGAGTCGCAAGCCGTTCCGAAGTTGTCGGCCGTAGCGCGTTGCCGGAGCGGAAAAGCGATTCAGCGGGTTAAAATTTTTAAGAACGGCTGTATGGCGTACCACAAGGAATTCGGCGGTGTCGACGCCTGTGAAATCAGGTGGGAAGACGAGGATGTTTCCGGGGAAAACGCCATCTATGTTATTTATGTCGAGGCGGATGACAGTCAGCATTTGATAAGCGGACCAATATGTTTAATCTCATGAAAACCAAAGCCATAAATCTGAAAAAGGTCAAAGCGGTTTGTTTCGATTTCGGCAACACTCTAGCGGACAACGACGCCCTGTTTCTGAACGGTTCGATTTTTGCCGCGCGGAAAATGTGCGTACAGCTTGGAGTCGTGTGGGACCCCTTCAGGTATTTTATTGTCTCTCAAAAGGCGGTTTCAATTGCGCTGCGGAAGCAGGAAAAGATATACGGCAACATACCGGCCTCTGAACTGGATTCGCAAAGGTCCGGCGAAATGTTCGTCGAAACTTTTTGCGGCCAATTGCTGGCTCTGGCGGGCCGTAAGCCGGCCCCGGCCTTGGTCAAAAAACTTGCGGCGGCCTACTATGACGGGCTGGCCCGGTCAAATTGCATTTATCCCAAAACCCGCGAGGTCCTTTATACGTTGAAAAAAAATTGCAAACTTGCGGTGGTAAGCAACAATCCGGTCGAGTATGTCCTGCCGCCCCTGAAGGCAAGCGGTCTGGACGGTCTTTTCAGTGAAATTCTTGTTTCGGGGGAATTGGGGCTTGGAGTGGTCAAGCCCTGCCAAAGCATTTTTAACATAACGATGAAACGCCTTGGCGTTGAGCCGGGGGAGACGGTCATGGTGGGCGATTCCATGACCGACGACGTGTATGGCGCAAACAAGGCCGGCATGATCTCGGTCTGGTTGAAGCGGTCCAACAACCGCCACCAGGAAAAACTGAGAGGCGTCTGCCGACCGGATTTTATTATCACCGACATATCCGACTTGCTTCATATTTTCAGCAACAATCTGGCCGGGGGCGACTTCTCCAAAACTTCGGCCAAACTCGTGGATGTGACTTCGTTTGGCGAATTGCCCGGAGAAAAAAAAGTTAAATCCATATGAAAACAGCAAAAATAAGCACAAAACATGTGATTACAAATCCACGGCAAGTTGTTCTCCGTGCCTATAAGCGTTTTGAGAAACGAAAGATTTTTGTGTCCGTCTCTGCAGCGGGCGAAAAACATATTGCTTGGGAAGGTCGTGTCGGGCTGGAAATATTCAGCAAAATATCCGGCAAGGTCTGGTGTCGGCACACAACAAAACTGCATCACGGGAAATCAGATGAAGTCGCTTTTTCCATGGCCGGGCTTCCATCCGATACCTATGACTTGCGGGCCGTCTTTATTGATCAGCATGGCGTTCAATGCCGGACAGAGTTACTCCAGCAGGAGCGCCCGGACCGTTTTCCCTGGCTGGATGCCCCGGAAGGCATTACGGATAAAGCGCCAGCTCCCTGGATTCCGGTCAAGCTTCAAAAACGCTCCGGCGCTTTGAGCGTCTCATGTTGGGGAAGGCAATATGATTTTGCGTCGGAGCAGATCATAAAAGCGGTTCAGTCGGCCGGCAAATCCGTTTTGTCAGGGCCTATCCGTTTCATGGCTAGGGTGGGCGGTAAAACCGTTTGGCTTGGAACCGGGCGTCAGGATATTTTCCGTGAAAAAGGGCATCAGGTCATTTTCAACGGATCGGGGGACGGCAGGGAAGGATTGCTTTTAAGAAGCCGGATGGAGATTGACTTTGACGGTATGATTCGCATTGATTGGCTTCTATCGTCAAGGAAGTCAGTTCGACTCGATGCCCTTGTTCTTAAAATTCCGGTCAAGGCTGAACACGCAAAATATCTTTATCACTTTCCCGGCAAATGGGGTAGCGCTGCGAATGTGGGCGACTTGCCGCCAGGCGGGGTGAAAGCCGGTTTTTGGCCTTATATCTGGCTGGGGGATGAGGAGCGGGGCCTGGCCTGGTTCACGGAATCCAATAAAAACTGGTATAATAAACCGTCCGACATTGTAACCCGAATTACGAGACAAAGGAATGCGGTCGTTCTAAAACTGCATCTCATTTCCACTCCGATCAATCTGGTTCCAGCGGAGAAGGCCAGCTCAACTTTTACCGGTTTTGGGGAGAACGCTGTTTTACCGTTGCCTGGTAATCCGGCGGCCAATGAATTGCATTATACATTCGGCATACAAGCCACGCCCGTCAAGCCGGTTGAAAAAGACGCGTGGGACCAGCGTACTATTTGCCTTGGCCCGACAAAATCTACGGGATTCCGTCCACCCTTGCATATTGCCGTAAACTATCTTGATCAATTGGTGAAGGCCGGCGTGCGCACGGTAGTGATATTCGAATATTGGACCGATGCCGAGGGCTATACCCGGACAAGTTACTGCAAACAGCTCAAAAAGATCGTCAGGGATTGCCATGAACGGGGATTGAAAGTACTACTCTATTTCAACAACCTTATGTCCGATCTTGTTCCGGAATGGCGCAGTCTTGGCGAGCATTGCAGTGTTCATTATCTCAGAAATATGTATCCCATTTATCATTATCTACCCCAGCCGGAACAATCGGTTTCAGTGGTCTGCCTGAACAGCGAGTGGCAGGATTGCGTGGTAAGCGGCATCGGCCGGGCCATGGATGAATTCGACCTTGACGGAGTTTACCTGGATGGGACGATATACCCGTTTGGCTGCGGCAACACCTTGCATGGTTGCGGGAAAATTGATGCGGACGGAAACGTTGCAATAACATATCCGATTTTTGCGGTGCGCAGCGCCATGCGCCGCATATACACGGCTGTCCGCTCGCGCAAGCCCGATGGCCAGGTCAACGCGCATAATTCCACCTGCATGGTCGCTCCTACGTTAGGATGGGCAACAAGCTATTGGGATGGAGAACAGTTTGGCCGTATTTCGTGCAACGCCGACGTTACCCAACTACTTCCGCTCGATGCATTTCGGGCGGAATTCATGGGGCGCCAATGGGGTGTGCCCGCGGAATTTCTTTGCTACGGCGCTCCTTTGACATATGAGCAGTCGTGGGCAGTGGCGCTCCTTCATGACGTGCCGGTCAGGCCGAATAAATTGGACTTGGGTGTGAGGAAGGAAGAATTGCGGCTTATCAGCTCGGTCTGGAAAGTCATGGATGATTTTGGCCGTAAAGCGGCCGAATGGCTTCCTTATTGGTGCAATTCCGAGTACGTGTCGGTCAGCCCAAAAGGTGTTTACATAAGTCTTTACCGGCATCCTCAAAATGGCGTGCTGGCCATAATATCAAATATTTCAAATGGCCGCGTTTCGGCCCGGATTGATTTGGATCTTCAGCGCCTTGGATTGCATGGAAAGCAAATTACGGCGCGGGATGCTTTGAACGACAAACCAATAAAGGTAACTGGCGGCAAGATAGCGGTCAACTTGCCGCCGTTCGAGTGGAAGATGATTGACATCCGTTAAAGAAGCTGAGCAACAACCGACAACGGTTGCGAAATGAAAATTATTGAACGTAAAATGTTTAAAACATAAATGTGAAAGGACTATTATATGTCTAATAGAGAAAGATTTAAAGCCGTTTTGCATTTTGAAAAGGTGGACCGGGGACCGAACGTTGAGATCGGGTACTGGCATGAGGCTTTTTTACGCTGGCAAAAGGAGGGACTGCCGGATAATATCCCGTTCAGTCCGGTGCCCGGAGACCGAAGATATTCTAGAAACAGCCGGGAACTGACTGAGTATTTTGGACTGGATGCTCATGATATCGCCTATGGCATCGGGATCGGCGACAGGCTGGATCCCTCGCCTACCTCAGAGATCATTGCCGAGGATAAAGAAACCAAAACAGTCCGCTGGTCACATGGCTATGTTCAAAAATGTCTCAAGTCCAACAAAGGCGTATTCCAGGAATTGGATTGGCCGGTAAAAAATCGTGAGGATTGGCAGGCAAAAATAAAAAGTCATGTGTTCCCGGGGTGGCACAATGTCAGCCATGGCGCCCGGGAGCTTTTAGCATTGGACAATAGAGATTTTCCGGCCAAACTGCTTTTGCCTGGTTTCTTCTGGGAATTGCGCAATTTGATGGGATTTGAAGGCGCCTGCGTGGTATTTCATGAGGACCCGGAGCTGGCTTTAGAGATGCTTGATTTCTGGGGTGATTATCTTCTGGCGCAATGCAAATTGGTCCTGGAACACTACAAACCGGAGTTCGTCCAGTTTGGCGAGGATATGTCTTATAACCACGGGCCGATGCTTTCCCCGCAGATTATGGAACAATTCCTGGTGCCACAGTATAAGAAGGTGATTTTTTATCTGAACACCAGGGAAATTGATGTGGTGGGCATTGATTCGGACGGTCTGATTGATGCAATGATTCCGATATTGTATAAGGCGGGGGTCAACCTTTGGCTGCCATTAGAGATGGTTTGCAGAAAAGGGCATGACGATCTCTTGACCCTCTGTCAGAAATACCCTTGGCTCAGAATAATCGGCGGCATGGACAAAGCCGCGCTTTCACAAGGAAAAGACGCCATTGACGCCGAAACGGCCAAGATTGTTCCCTTGGTAAAACGGGGCGGTTATATTCCCACCGTGGACCACAAAGTCCCTCCGGAAGTATCACTGCAAGATTACAAATATTATTTAGCGCGCAAGAAAGAACTTCTGATATGGAAATGACCAACATGAAACAAAGCTCTTTAAAGAGATTCAACCAGGCGCAACTGTCTGAACCGGATGCTTTCTACTGGCCCAACTATGTCTGGCACTGGAATGATCGCCTGTCTAAAAAGGTCATTTCCTCCCAACTAAAGGACATGCATATTCACAAAGCGGGCAGTGTCTGGCCCCTTCCGTCGCCAAAAGATTTCCGGCCGACTTATATGCCCACCTTCTTGGAGCCGGATTATCTCGGCGATGAATATTTGAAGATATACCGGCATATGGTCAAAGAAGCAAATAGGCTGGGCCTGAAGGTCTGGCTCTATGACGAAGGCGGCTGGCCTTCCGGAATGGTCTGCGGCCGTCTGGTTAAAAAGAATCCGACACTCAGGCGCCAGTTGCTGGGCCGGGAGGAAATAAAGCCAAAGAAAGGTGAAAGTGTAAAGGTTTCCGAAGATTGCCTCTCCGCTTTCTTATACCAGAACGATCAATTTGTCAGGCGTTTGGCGCCCGGTACGGAAGAAAAAATTAATATTGATAATGGCCGAATCGAAATCTTTCGGGTCAATAGCATTGACCCGGCTCTTACTCGTAGCGACAAACCCGTGGATGCCGCTACCTTCTATCCGGACTTGCTCAATCCGGAATCAACCCGCGAGTTTATCCGGATGACCCATGAAGTATTCAAAAAAGCGGTGGGTGAATATTTTGGCAAGACCATTCCCTTGATTTTTATTGATGAAGCCGGGGTTACCAACCTGCCCTGGACCAACGACTTGATATCCGACTTCAAGAAGAAGCATGGTTATGATATTTCTGAAAAACTACCCGACTTATTTAGACCTGATTCACCGGAAGGAATGCTGACGCGCGTAGATTACTACGATTGGTGGAGCCGGCGGTTTGCCGAGGCTTTCTGGGGGCAGATTCAAAGCTGGTGCCGGAAGAACGGGGTTCTTCTGGCCGGGCATCTGGCCGGTGACGGCGACAGCGGCACCTTGGGCGCCAGGATCTACGGGTTTGGCAACCCGCTCCGTGTTTTAAGGAAATTGGATATCCCGGGCGTGGATGCCATCTGGAGGCAGATTTTTCCCGGCAAAAAGGCCGCGATAAACTTAACTTTTGGCAAATCCAAGCATGAAAAACGGATAAATGATAACCATCACTTTTCGAAATATGCTTCCACCGTTGCCCATCAGGAAGGAAAACCATGGGCGATTACCGAGTCTTTCGCCGTGTACGGAGCGGGACTGACACTGGAACAGATGAAATGGATCACTGATTTTCAATACGTCCGGGGCGCCAATATTATGACGATGGGCATTTACCCTCTTTCAACCAAGGAACATTTTATGGGTGGGATACGTCCATTGTTTGGCGGGAAAAACCCGCTCTGGCCATACATGGATATTTATCACGCGTACACCGCCAGGATCAGTTATCTTTTAAGTCTGGGCAAGCCGGCAATTGAAACGGCGGTCTATTATCCGGTACGCGACCTCTGGGCAGGCGGGCCGGAAATTAATAAAGTCGTGGTTGCCCATGATAAGTTGGTCAACGTTCTACTTGATAATCAGTGTGATTTCGACTTCATTGATGACGATGTTTTGGAGGAAAAATCCACCAGGGTTATTAAAGGAAAACTGCGGGTCGGGGCAATGAATTACAGTGCTGTCTGTGTTTCCTGGACCAGGTGGATGAAAGAAAAATCAAGGGAGCAACTAGCCAGGTTCATATCAGGCGGCGGCAAGGTTCTTTGGGTGGATGACAGTCATAATTCTGATAGGCCGAAAGGCGTTATTGATCTTAAATTTTCGGAATTGAAAAAGCACTTGAACCCCTTGGTGCGGATTGAGCCCCAAAATAAGGACTTCCGCGTCTGCAAGCGGAGGTTAGCCAACGGCAATCTCTACTTTATTACCAACGAAAGCCTGAAAGGGACAAAAGCCGTCTTTAAGTTTGCCGAATCTCTGCCGCCCGTTCAAGTTGACCCGGAATCCGGTGCCTGTTATAAGCCGTCAGCCGCCGCTTATTCCAAGGGGGCATGGTCTATCCCGCTTGACCTTGCGTTTGCCGGCTCCGCCATTATCTTTTTCTCACGGGAAAAACCGGCCTTGACCGCGGCGCCATTAAAAGCAACTAAGGTATTGTTCAACATAAAAGACGGCTGGTCTTGTCAAAGACGGTTTTCTTATCTTGTCGGCAAACACGATCTGGAGGTCAAAAAAATGGACGAGAAAACGCTGCCTATGGAACTTGGAGACTGGCAAAAAAAGTTCGGGAATGATTTTTCAGGGGACGCGGAGTATCTGGTTAATTTTGAATGCGACCGGGAAATCGCGGCAAAAGCCGCCGTACTGGATTTGGGAAAAGTTAACTATGTTTGTCAGGTCTTTTTGAACGGTAAAAAACTGGGCAAAAAAGTATGGCAGCCTTTTGCATTCCCTATCAAAGGGATTATCCGGGTGGGCAAGAATGAACTTAAGGTTGTGGTGACCAATACCATGGCCAATCAGTACGTAACTACAAGGAGATTTGATCAATACCCGGACAACATTATCGGCCCGTACCATAAGATTGCCGCATGTTTTGAAAAGGAATCCCTGCCAAGCGGCTTATACGGTCCGGTCAGAATATATTCTCTTTCTAGAGTTCAAGAATGATCGAAAGGAAAGCGAAGAACTGATCAAGAGGGAATATTTCCCGAAACTGGACAAATCAAAACGCGGCTGATGTGATTGTATAAAATGGTTACCTGTAATGAAATCAGTCATAAACAATGGAGGTCAGTGATGAGAATCTTTTATTTTTTAGGGATGATGACGCTGTTGGCCGTAATCATACGCGCTGAGAATGTCAAACCGGATTCGGATTCAAAGGAAGAATATAATCTTTTGAAAAACGGCGGGTTTGAAACCGCGAATGAACGGGCGCCGACCTATCCGTCCGACTGGACTTTTTATGACGGTCGTGTTTCCGTGGACTGGGAGTTGACGAAACCCGGGCAGGAAGGGAAGCAATGCGTCCGGCTCTGGTCCGACAAGCCCGACTATTATGGCGAGATCAATCAAAGGGTTGCGCTGGAAGGCAACCGGCAATATAAATTTTCCGCTTGGGTAAAAGCTAATATATCCAAAGGCGGTAAGGTTACTCTGTTATATAATAATGGGAATTATAGTTTTATACAGGATGGGCAAAAGACGAACAAATATTTGGGATGCAGTGCGGGTGTGAAGAGGGAAAGTTTTGACTGGCAGTATGTGGAGAAAACGTTTGAAACACCCGTGGATGTGGTTGGAACATTTGATGCCATGGTATATCCGGTATTGTTTCGCGGACAGGTTGAGGTCTGGGTGGACGGCGCGCGGCTGGTGGATCTTGGCCCGGTGAAACTGGGCAGGGTGATGTGCTCTGTGTCGTTTGAGGATCCGAAGATCTGGAAGTTGTCAGCGCACGTGAACGAAGAGCCGACGGAATTGCCGGAAGGGGTAAAGATACAGAGTGAAGCCAAATATATGTGCGATGGGAAACCGGGATTAAGATTGAATTATGTTTTTCCATCGGCCAAACATGACGCGGTCATGCTGACGACCGATCTTTCCATTTCCGGAGGCGCATTGCTTGGACTTCGGGTGTATGGAGACGGATCGGGCCATGAATTATTTGCGGTCTTGTTTGACAAGAGCGGGGAGGCGCATTATCTGCCGATCGGTCCGGTTTATTGGCGCGGATGGAAGACGGTGTACAAGTCAATCGCCGGTCTATGCGAGCCACCTGCCAGCAAGTGGGACGTATCGTGCAAGCATTGGGGCGGGGATGAGAACCAGACCCTGGAGTTTCCGATAACCCGGATTACCATCGGGCTGAACGATCAGCCGGATATGTTCCAGGGCAAGGGCGAAATCACGTTCGGATGGTTGAAGATTTACGAATAAAGAAAGGAACAATAAAAATGCAATTATTAAACAAATTGTTCTGGATAGGGATTGTATGTTTATTTACGGTTTGGAGCGGATTTGCGGATGTGGCGACGATGTTTGTGCCCAAGGCCGTCAAACCTCCGGAACTGGACGGTCAAATCAAAGATGGCGAATGGGCGGCCGGGGCGAAGTCCGGCAAATTTATGATTCTTGCCGATCCAACCAATGCGGCGACTGAACAAACGCAGGCGTTTATCATGCGGGATGACGAGAATCTTTATATTGCGTTTCGTTGTCATGAGTCACAGGTGAACAAAATAAAAGCGACGATAAAAACAAGGAATGATGCAGTATATTTGGATGACGACGTGGAGTTTTTTATATGCAACGGGGAAAATCCGGCAAATTATCATCAATTTACAGTGAATTCAATTGGCACTCAATGGGATGACAGCAACGGGAAGGAAAACGATTGGAAAGCCAAGTCTTTTGTGGGAAGCAACCTATGGTCAGCAGAAATGGTAATTCCATTTGCCTGTTTGGGGATCAAGGCTGAGGAAGGGATGATATTCAGGGGAAATTTCTGCCGGGGACAGAAACCAAAAGGGGAAAACAGCGCCTGGCCGACAATTGGGAGCGGTAGTTTTAATGATTTACAGAATTCCGCGCGGATTGTTATCGGATCATATAAAGCGGTTGCCATGCGTGAAATAGAAGGATTAATTAAGAAGGCGGAAGGGTTGCCGACGCCGGAGTCTCTAGCTGGCGAAAAGGCCGGGATACTGGATGAGGTGCGGAAGCTGGCGGAAGGTATCAAAGCCAGGGACAAGTTAACACTCCAAGAACTGCGCGAGAGCGGCAAGAAGACTGCGGGACTTGAAGATCGGAAGGTGGCCTTGGAGGCCAAAACGGTTCAGGAACGTTTTGGATCAGCAACCGTATCAAACAGGATATATTTAATTTCCGAGCCGTCGCGGAGCGGATATGACCTGCCGGAAGTCTGGGCAACGCGGCAGATTTTGGGCAAAGATTTTTGGTTTGATATTTTACATCAGCCGGATACCTGGAAAAAAGCGGGGTTACAAAATGAACCGTTTATCAAAGATTCCCTGATGCGGTTTCAACTTGGGGGTTGGTATCAGTTTACAGCGGGGGAGGGGGAGAGAATATTTGAATATAAATTTTTTGATCCTCGGTCGGAGATATGTCAAACACTGAAAGAAACGAACCGGCCTTTTGTCATTGCGGGACACTTTCTTTCGGGGCCAGTTGGAATAGCGCCATCGGTTTGCCGGCGGTTTTTAAAGGAGTATGGGACTCGATTTGCCGGTTTTACGGCGGACGAGTGTTATGGACATAACCCTGGTCGTGATAGGAAAAATATGGGTTTACCGCCAGCGCGCAACCGGTATGATGCTTTTCTCGGGTTTGTGGCCGCTTACTTTGATTCAACCGTCTGCAAGAACAAAAACAATTTACCGATTTTACATAGTTGGGCTCTTTTAAATCCAGCGTTTCGTCCATGGACGTCCGCCGCGACAGCGACTTATCTTGATCACTGGATACTGGAATTGGGCGCGCCATACAGCGGTCAGGAAATCGGCGGGGATTATGCAAAGCATCTGGGGATGTGTTTTGGATTTTCACGCGGCGCGGCGCGGCAGTATGAAAAACCGTGGAGAGTGTATGTGGCGGTCTATCGTCACGGAGTGGCGGGAGGAGATTCGGAACTGGATTATCGTGGTTTCCTGTCGCCGGAATGTCGCCGTTTTTACCAACCTTGTAACGATAAAGGCCCCTATAGCGGGACGCCGCTTTCATTACAGCGACGGCAGTTATATGCGGCGTATATGTCCGGAGTGAATATGATCAGGGATGAAAGCGATCACCTGTTGTTTGTGGCTAATTACGATTATCGTAACATTGACAAGATTGATCCGCTGGTGAAGGTTACGAGAGATAAGCCGTATTGTCTTTCGCCGGCGGGTGAGATCAGGAAAGAGCTATACGATAATATTGTCAAGAAACATGACCGTGGGACGGCTTATACGCCGACGGCATTGATCTTTGACAGGCACCACGGATTTATACCGACATATTACCGGAGTAAAGTTTTGGGGGTTCTGCCATTCACTGAAGGCGATTATATGATGTTGGCGGTGGAATCGGCGTTGTTTCCTCTATTATCTCAGGATCCTGATGCTGATTCGCTGGGAACGGGACCTTATGGCGATATGTTTGACGTGCTCACGAACAATGCGCGTCAGGAGACGTTGAAAGCTTACCGGACATTATTGCTGGTGGGCGACGTTGATTTGGACAAACTGTTTGTGGAACGTCTGATGAACTATGTGAGGGATGGCGGCACATTGATAATAAACGCCAAACAGGTCAAGGAAGGGGCGTTGTCCGATGCGTTTCTGGGATGTAAAATATTAAAAGAGCGCGGGGAAGGTCGGATTGGATACAGCCTGTTGGATGGGGCGGTCATAACTGAACGGAAATCGTTCGGTTATCAGCGGCTTGAGCCGAAGACCGCAATTCCTCTGATACTGTGCGCGGATGCTGATGGGGAAAAGGATGTCTTGATGACCGCGAACAAATACGGGCAGGGCATTGTGATAATGACCGCGCCGGATTATATGTATGAGGCCGGGAGCAAGAACCGGATGTTGAACATGTTTTCCTATTTAATGAGTCATCTTCGGGATGAATTACTGCCTATCAAGTGGAAGGGGGAGGTGGAATTGCTGGTGAACAGGAACAGTAAGGGGTGGGTGATAACGCTGATCAACAACGAAGGCGTGACTAAAAAAGGCGGACAGAAAGAAGTGATTGATAATGCAAAAAAGGCTGATATATGGTTAAGACTGGAAAAACAGGCCGGAGGACTGCAGGTGAAAGAAATTACGGAATGGGTTAAGGGAGAGAAGTTGGGAATGTCAAAAACGAAAGAGGGAGCTGAAACCCAAATCGCGATTCCGCCGGGCGACATCCGCATTCTTGAGTTTCGGATGGATTAACCTTGTTAAGGTTTGACAAACGATAAGAAAACGATGAAATTAACAATCAGGAATAATGTTGGCAAAGTTCGTGTGTTTCTAAAGTGGTGTCATTGTTCGAAAAACAAAGCGGGCGCAAACATTTAGGGAGCAAAAAATGCATGAAAAATGTATAATCATCGGAGTGATTATTGCATGTCTATCAGGATATTGTTTTGGGGCTACCCATTATTTGGTGACGAATGGAACACCTGGCGTGACTTCCACTGCCCCATACACCAACTGGGCCACGGCCGGGACGAACATTATTGACGTGCTAAATGTAGCCATGACCAATGCCGAGCTGCCGCGGATGGTTTGGGTGTCCAATGGAACATATTATCTGACAAATCAGGTAATTATAACCAATGCCTTGACGTTCAAAAGCGTGAACGGACGCGAAGTAACGATTGTGGACGGGAACTCCGCAAATCGCTGTTTTTATATCTCAAATGGCGTTACGCTAGACGGATTCGCTATCACTAACGGATATACCAATGACGCTGGAGGAGGAGTTTGGGCATACAATGTGAATATTTACAATTGTCTGGTCACCGGGAACCGCAGTAGTAATACCGCCGGCGGGATATATCTGAACCTTGGTAAAATAACGAACTGTATAATTAATGGAAATACTTGTCTTGCGTCGGCTAATTCGGGTGGTGGCGGTGTCGGTGCGTATGGGGGTGCTCTGTTACTGGGGAATACGATTTCTGGGAATGTGGCCACCAATAAAACCGGGGATGCGATTGGTGGAGGAGTAAGAATAAATAGTACTGCTATAATAAGCAATTGCATGATTTACGGCAATACTTCCTATGGGATCGGAGGGGGGATATGTATACAGAACGGGCCTGTTGTGTATAATTGTCTTGTGTACGGTAATCGATCTGTAATTTCATGGGGGGGAGGGATAGCTGTTCAGTCTTATAGTGCGGCGTGTTCCATTAGAAATTGCACGATTGTCTCAAATTCATCAGCTAATGGTGGCGGCGGGATAGGCCAGAGCGGTAACGTGGGTTACACCAACTTCATCCAGAACACCATTTCATATTTCAACACTGGCAGCGGTGATTCGAGTAGTAATTTAAGTAGTGGCGCATATATGGTTTCCAACTGTTGTATTGCACCGTTGAGTGTTCTGCCGGTCGGGAGCGGAATGAACATAGAGAGTGATCCGCAGTTTGTCAACAAGGACACGGGCAACTGGCGGCTGAAAGCCAACTCGCCGTGCGTCAACGCGGGAACAAATGAAAACTGGATGACAAACTCGGTTGATCTGGACGGGCGAATGCGCATTCGTTACGGCATCGTGGACATGGGCGCCTATGAAACTATTTGCAACGGCACCATTTACCGGCTTGGGTTCTAATTGTCCCCCTTTTTCCTCCGTAGCATGCAGTCTTTGAAATGTATGGAGTAAATTTCGGATTTCCGCATGTTCGGCTTGCGGGGGGCGCATATGCCATATTACGATTATCCGCGTGAGGGATGCGCCTTGTAATGTCGGGCTTAAAAATCCAAATCCGCTAAATGGTCTTGACGGGAATTCTGCCTGTGATATTTTCCTGACGAAAAGAAGGGATGTGAAATCAGATGAATACCTGGCAGAATCTTTCCGGAGAGGCGTTCGAAGAGTGGTTCCTGAATCAGTTGGCGGATTGCGCGGCAAACTTCGACCAGTTGCTGGCTGCCATAATCCATTTTCAGTCCGCAAAAAATTTCGACAGGGCCGAGGCCTGCGCCGGACTGTTGCAGGATGCCTTGTTAAAGCATCCCGCCGACGCCAAACTTCTGCTGCTCCTTGAAAAGCGCGCCTCCTGGCAGTCAAACCAGGAAAAATATGCCGCGGCCTGTTTCGACGTTCTCTCCTCGTGTTTCAAGGGAAAGAACCTGCCGCTCCTCTTTTTGACGGCCTGCGGACTCAAGAACGGCGTTCAACCCGGAGAGGCCCTGCGCAGGTTGCGCGTCCTTTGCGATTTGAAACCCGGAAAATACTGCTACGAGAAAACCTGGGGCGTCGGGAAAATCTCCGGGATTGACGAGTTTGACGGAAAAGTCGTCGTTGATTTCGAGAAAAAGAAATCGCACCGCATGGCTTTGGCTTATGCCGGGGAAACGTTACAACTTCTGGAAGACGGCCACCTGCTTGCCTTGAAGCTGAGCGATCCTGCCGCCTTTCAGCGTTTTTTGTCCGAAAAACCGGCGGAAACGGTCAAGGTCATATTGAACCATTTCGGAGAAATGTCGTCGAGCCGTCTGCGCGCCGTTTCCGTCGGCCTGTTGCTGCCGGAGGAGAAATGGAATTCCTTCTGGTCGTCCGCGCGAACCGGTCTGGCCGCCGATCCTCTGGTGCAGATGCCTTCAAAACGCGACGATCCCATCCGCCTTCTGAGCGCCAGGAAAGAATTTGACGGCGATTGGCTCGCCGCCTTTTCCGCCGAACGCGACGTGGAGCGCATATTTTCCGAGGTCGAGGACCTTTATGCCGGACGCGATCCACGGGGCCTTGAAGAGGAAATCAAAAGGGCCCTTGAAAACAGACTGGTCTTTGCGGCGCGCAGCGCCGGAAAGCGCGACCACGATCTGGTTGTCCGCGCCCTGCTGCTGGCCGATGCGGCCGATATCCCGCCGGCGCAGATGGCGGATATTTCCAGGTACGGCAACGCTGAATTTTTGCTTGAAACTCTGACTGGCATTCCGGCCCGCAATATAGGATCATTCCTGAAATATCTTTCCCGGAAAAAATGCCTGCCGTCAGTCGAGACGATGGCGGATATTCTGCCGCAAATGTCCGTGACGGTCATCAACGAGATTGTCGCCCATTATTCCGCCGAAGATGCGCGTTTCCTTGACCTGCTGCGCTCTGCCGTGCAATCTGGCGCGATCAGCGTGGCCGTGATTTCCTGGCTGGGACGCAACCTGCGGCTTGCATGCGAAAAGGGGATTTGCCGTCCTGAATCTTTCGCCCAGACGGCGCTTTCCTTTCTCAAGACCGCCTTGATCGAGAGGGACAGGAGGGCCATCAACCGGTTGCTGGCGATTTTTACCGACCGAGAACTGGTAAGGGAAATCCTTGAACCCATGGACGGCGAACATCGGCTTGAATTCTGCCATTGCCTTTATGCGCTCTCCGGCCTGACTCTTGCCGAGCAGAAAAAGATCGCGGCAAAGGTCGTGCAGGCGTATCCGGAACTGGCGTCGGCCTTCAGCGATGAAACGCCGTCCTCAGCGGCGCAGGTATTATGGACTTCGTTCCGCAGCTACCGTGAAAAGCAGGCGCAGCTTGAAAAAATAATCAACGAGGAAATCCCCGACAACAGCAAGGAGATAGCCGTGGCCAGGAGTTACGGAGATCTGCGTGAAAACGCCGAATACAAGGCGGCCAAGGAAATGCAGGGCATCCTGATGCGGCGCAAGGCTGAACTGGAAAAAATGCTCGGCGAGGTCAAGAGCACCGACTTTGCCGGCGTTCAGCATGATGCGGCGGGGCAGGGGAACAGCGTTGAATTGAAGATGCCTGACGGCACGAAACCGGTTTATCACATTCTCGGCGACTGGGATTCTGATCAAAAACTTGGAATCATTTCCTGCCGCTCCAAGCTGGCTGAAATTTTGAAGGACCATCGCGCTGGTGATGTCGTTGAAATTCCCGGCGAAAATTGTCCGGTCAGTTGCGTGCTGGAAAGCGTCCGCGAACCGCCGCAGGAAATCAGGGACTGGATTAACGGAGGATAAATTTAACCTTCTATAAAGGAAACGCTTGTGATATATTTGAAGCCATGAAGAAACGTATTGTGATGGAACGTATCGTCAAACGAGGGCAGGACAATGGCGAATTCGACAGGGAGTTCTGGCTCCGTGCCGGGCCTGAGATGCGTTTTGCGGCTGCGTGGGAAATGGTGTCGGAAGCGGATTTATTCAAGGGGCGACATGTCGTCAAATCCCGATTACAAAGATCTATTCAGAATATTGAACGAAGAACAGGTTGATTATCTGGTGGTAGGCGCGCATGCCGTGATCTATTACACGGAACCGCGTTTTACGAAAGATATTGATATTCTGGTTCGTCCGACTCGCGAAAACGCGGAAAAAATGTGGGCGGCTTTGAAACGATTCGGGGCGCCGTTACGGGGGATTACGGTGGACGATTTTACGAAAGAAGATCTGGTGTACCAGGTTGGCATTGCGCCTAATCGCGTTGATATTTTAATGGGTTTGGGCGGGGTTGGTTTTGATGAGGCATGGAAAGGACGTGAACGCACCGGCTATGATGGAATTCCAATCTTCATAATAGGGCGGAAGGAATTGATCAAGGCAAAACAAATATCCGGACGTCCTCAGGATCTTCTGGATGTTAAGAGGCTGGAATCCTGAGCCGTCTTTTTTCGGGGCGCCAGTTGCATTCGCATATGTCGTTTCGCGATCTCAATCTGCTCCTTGATTTCAGGCGTTTTCGGCAGAACTTCGGCAAGGTGTGCAATGATCCGGCGGGATATCATGCGCCGGAAGGTTGGCGCAAAGTTTATGTCGTAGACCCAGGAAAGTTGAATCAGAAAAAAGTCCGCCAGCGATTTCAGGTTGATGACGGAAACGGTCTTTTTAAGTCGTAATTCTTCCAGGGCGAGCGGATTGACCGGTCCATCCAGTTTAACCCGCAGGGTAATGTCCGGGCTTTTGTGCAGCACCCCCTTTTTCAGCGAATCGTAAAGAACGTGGAAAATGTCGAGTTTGTCGGCGTCGCGGCCCAGCTTGATGAATTGCAAAACATCATTTTCGAATCCTGAGGGCAAACGGGCCCGGTTGTGATGGCGGATGCCGATAATGATGCGGCGCCGGTCCCTTGGCCGGCAGGATTTCAATACGCCGCATTTCAGCATGATTTCCGCGCCATGATGCCCGTGGTTGAAGGAGAGATCGTCGCGGAAGGTCTTATGGCGGGTAAACTGGTTGAAGCGGCCGATATCATGAAACAAGCCCAGCATTCTGGCGGTGCGCACGTCCGCCCGCGAAAACCCAAGGTCTTCGGCAATTCCGGCGGCGTCTTTTGACACCCGGCGGCTGTGGACGAGTTTGAGCTTTAACATGGGCGGCAATTTGCCGCTTTTACCGGCAAATTTGCGCACGTATTCCTCGAAACGTTTCTCCAGGCGTTTTTCTTCGGCCGCATTCATTTGTGAATGTGTTTTTGTTTGACAGATTATTACGTTTTGGCAAGCTTTTTTTTGTCAGGAAAAACCGTTTCGCCGCAAAGACAAATATTTCTTGAAAGGAGCGACCGAAAAATGTCACAGACCGTAATGGAAATGGTGCGCAGCAAGGCAAAAAAACTGAACCGCAAAATATGTCTTACCGAAAGCGATGATCCCCGGAACCTCAGGGCCGCGGCCAAGATGGTCGAGACCGGTCTGGCGCGTCCCGTGCTGGTGGGCGCGAGGGTGGAAATTGAAAAATTGGCCGGAGAACAGGGCATAAAACTTGACGGTGTGGAAGTGGCGGACGTAAATAAATCCGAGCGTTTTGAGCATTACGTCGAAACGGCGGTCGAAATCCGCAAAAACAAGGGACTGACCGCCGACCAGGCGCGCGTCTGGCTCAGGGACACCTGCGTTTTTGCGGCGGCCATGGTCTGCGCCGGAGACGCCCACGGCTATGTTTCCGGCGGGGGCAATCCGAAGGGCTACAATCACAACACGGGCAGTAAGATCAAGCCCGCTTTGCAGTTGTTTAAAACGATCCCCGGCATATCCATCGCCTCGGCCTATTTCATCATGCAGCTTCCTGATAAAAAATGGGGATTCAACGGCGCATTGTTTTACGCGGACTGCGGCCTGGTGATCAATCCCAATGCTGATGAACTGGCCGCCATTGCCGTGAGCACGGCCAGGACTTTCAAGGCCTTGACCGGAACCGAGCCGCTGGTCGGCATGATCAGCGCCTCCACCAAGGGTTCTGCCAGGGATAAGATCATAGACAAGGTGATAGAAGCCACGGCCAAGGCAAAGGCCATGGCGCCGGAATTCAAGATAGACGGAGAATTCCAGTTTGACGCCGCGATGATTCCGGAGATAGGAAGAGCGAAGGCGCCCGGGTCGGAAGTGGCCGGCCACTGCAATGTCTTGATTTTCCCTGACTTGAATTGCGGCAACACCATGTACAAGGCCACCGAACGCCTGGCCGGCGCCGTGGCCACCGGCCCGCTGGTTCAGGGTCTGCGCCGCCCCTTTAACGATGTTTCCCGGGGCTGCTCGGCGGATGACATAGTGGATTGTTCCGCCATGGCGGCAATCACCGAGTGGGTGGAATGATCCGGCAAATTCATTGAGAGTAAACACGGGAGCGGCTATGGCGCTGGAAACCGCATTAAGAGAGGTTTGTGTGTTGTTGTTTCGCGAACCCCACCGCGTGGTTCAATTCATGTGCCATAGTCGCCGCAAGCTGCCATGGTCGAATCCCCTGCACCATCATGACGATATTGTGCAGTTCGATTTCTGCGAGGGTTTTGAAGGGATGCTGCAACAGGCGGAACGGCGTATAATCTGCAACGGAAACATGGCGTTTATCCATTATCCCGGCGTTCGCCATAGGTATCATCTTGTTCCCAGCCGCGCGCATGCTTCAATTTTCAGCCTGAAACTGAGATTGTCGCCGGATCTGGAGCTGGTGCGGGAACGTTGTCTGCCTGCCGTGATGAGAAATTTGATGGAATGCCGCGAGTTGCGCGAGGCCTTGATTCGTTTAGGACGCGCGCGCATGATGTCGCGTGGCGGAACGGTAATGCGTATGGCGATTGTGGCAGAGGTATTATCTCTGTGGCCGGTCAGGCGCGGGAAAGAAACCATGCAAGTAGCCGCACTCGACGAGAAAGCGTATTCGCTCGACATGATTGAACGGGCCGTGGCGTTTATCGAAGATTCGAACGCTCGGCCGGTCAGTGTAAAGGAAGTTGCCGGACATGTGGGTATTTCCAAAAGGCAGTTGACGCGGCGTTTGTACGCTACAATGGGAATAGGGGTTCATGAGCTTATAGAACAGAGGCGGCTTATAGTTGCCCGTGAAATGGCGGCCGACTTGAGTCGCAAAATAACTGAGATTGCGGATAATTTGGGATTTTCCTCGCTGCATGCATTTTCGCGATGGTTCAAGCGCCTGACCGGCCAATCACCGAGCCGGTACCGCGAAAAGTCGGGGGAGTTATAACGAGGGTACCCCGCGACCATTTTAACCTTCAGGACGATCCCAAAAACATTCTGTCCGGTAAATCGACATGTCCTGATTTGATAAACATTTTGTCCCGATCCGCCAAAGACACGCCGCGCGTTTTCAAGTATGGTGTAAACAATAAAGAAGCCATGCTTGTGTCCATTCCTGCCTGAACGCAATTTTCAGGGCGGGGCGGACCCAGGTATCCTTGCAGGAGTAATCGCTCATGAGCGGGACAGTCGGAGGATATCGGGTTGTGGACTTGATAAAGAAAATTATGCCCGGCGAGATGGGCCGGCGGTGCGAGCTACGGGTTATGGACCATGATATTTGTTTCATTGAAGTTATGGAAAACTTCCAGGAGTTGAAGCAGGATATGTTTTTTTCTTGCGGCTCTGCCCTTGTCCTTCAAGGGGCTGGATTCCTGTCCGGTGCGCGTGATCGCGATCAAGGATCTTCCCGGATTCAACAAGTGATTGCGGGATGACTGACTATTAATGAAAAATGAATCTAGTGGGACATACAAAACAAAAATTAAGAAACGGGCAGGTCGCGCTGGGCGCATGGATAATGATCGGCCATCCCGCCGTGGTGGAAATCTGCGCCGGCGAAGGCTTTGACTGGATCTGCGTGGATCTGGAACATACTTCCATCGGTATCGGCGCCTTTCATGAACTTCTGCTGGCCGGCAAAGGCACGGGCTGCGATATGCTGGCGCGGTTGCATTCGTGCGATCCTGTCCAGGCAAAGATGGTACTGGACTGCGGCGCCGCCGGCATCGTCGTGCCTTCGGTCAATTCACGACAGGAGGCGGAACAGGCGGTTGATATGGCGAAATTTCCGCCAAAAGGGACACGCGGCGTGTCCTTGTCCCGGGCAACGGATTTCGGCCGCAATTTCAAGCCGTACTTTGACTCGCATAACGACGAGGTAATCGTCGTTGTCATGCTCGAGCATATCAAGGCCGTGCAAAATGCGGATGATATTCTCTCCACGCCCGGCATTGACGCCGCATTTATCGGTCCGTACGACCTTTCGGCCTCAATGGGAATCGCCGGTCGGCTGGATCATCCCGATCTGCTGGCAGCCCAGAAGAAGCTGGTTGCCGCCTGCCGGCAACACAATGTGCCTGCCGGCTTCCACGTAGTGTCCATGAATAACGAGCTGATCATAACTCGCATACAGGAAGGTTATCGCTTTATTGGCTGCGGATTGGATACGGAATTCATTATACAAGGCTGCCGAAAAATACTTGAGGGGGTTGGTTGCGCCCATGCGTGAATGTGTTCTTGCCACTGAAAATGAATTCGATAAAGCCCGCGAGATATTTATCAGTTCCGAGCATTTCAACATTCGGCGAGCGCCGAGCGCCGAAAACATCTTGACCGAGTTTATCCTAGCGAACAACTGCCGGGCTGTGATTCTCGGCGTAGACGTTTACATTGGACCGCTCTACGAAGCCTTGGGACGAACAGGCGGCAAGAGAGGCGCAGTCATTGCCCGCTACGGTGTCGGGCATGACGGCATCAATAAGGAACTCGTCTGCAGGCATAATATCATGGTGACTAATACGCCCGTGGTTTTGGACAGAAGCGTGGCCGAACACACTCTTTGCCTGCTGGGCACGGTAGCCCGGAAGATCGTACGGCTTGACGCGGAATTCAGGGGGGGTAATTTCGGCGGTAATGCTGGCCTGGAACTTTTCGGCAAGACCCTTGGGATTATCGGGTTCGGCTCTATCGGTAGGCTGGTGGCCAGGATGGCGCACTTCGGATTTGGGATGAAGGTCGCAGCAACGGATGTTCTGTCGCCTCCGGAACTGGAAAACAGGCTGGGCAAGTCTCTAAATGAGATAAAGATTGAGTTCGGCCTGGAGGAGTACGTGAATAACGCAGAGGCGGTGCTCAAAAAGGCCGATGTGATTACCCTCCACTTGCCGAGCCTTCCTGAGACGCGTCATTTTATTAATTCCGCAAGGCTCGCGATGATGAAACCGGCCGCCATCCTGATCAACACTGCCCGTGGACCAATTGTGGACGAACGCGCGCTATATGATTCTTTGGCGGAAGACCGTCTGGCCGGCGCAGGACTGGACGTCTTTGAGCGCGAACCCTATGTTCCGGTCGAACCGCAAAAGGACCTGCGAAAACTGAAGAACGTCGTGCTTACGCCGCATATCGCCTCCAATACCGCGGAATCGAATCAACGGATGGCGCGCTGTTGTCTGGAGAACATTCGGAATTTTATGGACGACCGCTTGGACAGGCTGGCGCGGATTTAATGATATGCTTGTGAAAATTATGAATAAAAAACAACTAACATCTCGGGAACGCATCTTTACGGCAATGAGCCTGAAAGAGCCGGATCGTGTGCCGATCGGCGAATTCGCCATTGACGGCAAAGTCATAGCTGGCTTTAACAAGGGGTACGATGATGTGGTTGATTTCGCGGTGGGAGAAGGGCTTGATATGGTTGGCGCGACTGCGTGTTTCCGAAAAGTCAGGGGAATGAAAGGCGGCTGTTATATTGACGAATGGGGGTGTACGTATGCGCCCGGCGCTGACGTGGTTCATCATCCCGTCAAAGGGGCGATTACCCTGGAAACCGACCTGGACCGTTATGAATTGCCGGATCCAAATGCGCCCCATCGGTTGGGCGGACTGGAGCGGCTCGTGGAAAAGAGCGCCGGCGCCGTTGCTGTAAATTTCCATAGCCGCGTGGCGTTCATGTGGTCCGTGTTCCTGATGGGGATGGACAACTTTCTGATGGCCATGGCTCTGGAGCCGGAATTTGTCCATCGGCTTTTAGGCAAGGTGGCGGAGGTAAACATTGCCGTGATCCGCCGCGCGGTACGGGTCGGAGCCGACACCATTTCGCTCGGTGACGACTACTGCTCCAACAAGGGACCGCTGATGAGTCCAGTCATGTTCCGGGAATTCCTTCTGCCCCATCTGCGGCGGGCATCCCAGACTATTCATGAAGAAGGCGCAAAGTGCATCAAGCATTGCGACGGAAATCTCTGGCCCATCCTTGACCAGCTGGCGGAGGCGGGTATTGACTGTATCAACCCGCTGGAGCCGATGGCGAACATGGATATGGCCGAGGTAAAAAAGACATATGGAGCCAAGCTGTGCTTGATGGGTAATATTGATTGCGGCGAATTGCTCTGCCACGCGCCGGAGATTGAAGTTGAGCGGGCGGTCAGGGAATGCATCCGAAAGGGCGCGGCCGGTGGCGGATTGATCGTTTCATCAAGCAACAGCATCCATTCCGGCGTCAGTCCCCGCAATTATGCGGCCATGATCAGGGCGGTCCACAAATACGGTTGGTACCGGCAGGAAAAGTCATGAACAACATATTGAAAAACAATCGCGTCGCGCTGGATTTGCCGGGTGCGATTGCAAACATAAAAAGGCAGGGAACGCCGCGGCGCGTGTTCGGATTTGAACATGGGTTTGAGCCTGGTATCAAGCAGGCGTTGTGCGAGCGATTCGGACTTTGCGAGGGATTGGATGAAAAAAGCGGCGATTTCCGGATGGCGAGCGAAGTGCGTCTCCATCAGTTTGTCGGGCTTGAGTTCATGCGCGTGTTTCCGCGTGGCATCGTCTGGCCGGGCTTGCCATCCAATATGCAAGACATCCCGCCGGCGGCAGGGCCCATCCAATCATGGAAAGATTTTGAGACTTATCCCTGGCCGGATGTGCGCAACGTGGATCTCGCGGATATGGAGTGGTACGAGCGAAACCTGCCGGACAATATGGCCATGTGGTCAATGACCTACCTCTTCCAGCAGGTCAGCAATCTATTCGGATTACAACCCATGTGCCTGATGCTTTACGAGGACCGCGAACTGGTCAAGGCCGTAGCCGGCCGGGTGGGTCAATTTTATGTCGAGATTGCCGAATGCCTGTGCCGGTTTTCCCGGTTCGGCGCGATTAATATCGGCGACGATATGGGGCATAAAACCGGTACTTTGATCGGTCCGGACGATCTGCGTGAAATCTTTATTCCATGGCAACAGCGTATCATTGCCACGGCGCATCGACGCGGCAAGCTGGGTTTTTTTCACGTTTGCGGGCAGGTGGAGGCTATCATGGATGATCTGATTGACACCGTGCGCATTGACGCCAAGCATTCCACGCAAGACGTCACCGAGCCCATGCTGCGAAGCAAACAACGCTGGGGAAAACGGGTTGCATTGCTTGGCGGAGTGGATATAGACTTTATCACCCGGGCCCGGCCGCATGAGGTTGAAATCTACACGCGGAAGATTCTTGAGGCCTGTCTGCCGGGCGGCGGCTTTG
>Ga0209749_1000650_pt1 | contig 42173 bp, 47 predicted proteins | sample EPASupsiteSAE347_FD_187267 | JGI IMG/M metagenome (GOLD analysis project Ga0209749, IMG submission 187267) | Bioremediated contaminated groundwater from EPA Superfund site, New Mexico - Sample SAE3-47 (SPAdes) (version 2) | ecosystem: Environmental > Aquatic > Deep subsurface > Groundwater >...
CTTTTTATAAATTTTTAACTTATTCCAAATCTTTGTCCTTTATGCCTTCTCTATTACGATTTTGCCATCCTCCTCATAAAAAGCTATAAGGTCGCCCTTTTTCGCCTTCATCCTCTCTGCTGCCGGTTCTATGAGGGTCATTTTATTATCTGTGCTTAATTTTGTAGTTCCTAATAATTTTTTCATACTTATTATACCATTCGTACTATATGTACGATATATTTATATACTTTGCTGTCGTACATATAGTACATAGAGTACATAAAAGAATCACTGCCTGGAATCGGCCAAGATTGGCAGGCAGTGGTTCACGTAGGTGAACAAGATGGAAACAGTTGAGCAAGTTAAAAAAGCTTTTCATGAAGCAAGAATCGTGGGAGAACAACTGCTATCTCAGGGAAAAATCACCTGGGATGAATTTGTTTTTACAATGGTCGGCTTTGAGCTGCAGCTCAAGGAAATGGGGGTCGACCTATGACCCCTACTTTTGACGAAGCCGAAGAGATCCATCTTGAGCAGAAGATGGAAGAAGCGATAGAGCGCAGGCATGAGAAAGACGAGGTGTTCTGAATGCCTGAAAACCCAAAAGTCAAGGAGGCTGTAAACTGCCTCCTCCAGATGTTCAAGGAGGAGAACCTGGAGAAGGTCGCTCGCGCTGTTTTCAGAGGCAATGAGATACCTTCGGATAAGTGGAGCTTCTGCAATCGGTTCATAATGTTCATGCACGGCACGGAGGACGCGCGCGGATTTAAGCAGTGGCAGCAGGTAGGCAGGAATGTTAAGAAAGGCGCTAAGGCATTCTACATACTCGGCCCGGTGTTCAAAACAATTACTGTAAAAGTGATCAATCCCGATACCCAGGAGGAAACGCTGGAGGAAAGGCAGATTATAGTGGGGTTCAAGGCTATCCCGGTCTTCAGGCTAGAGGATACCGAAGGCGCGCCGATCATTACACAGCAGTACGAGCTTAAGATACCCTGTGATTTCGACGGCATCATAACTGAGCTGGGGTTAAATATCAAGCCTATTAGCTTTGATGGCTCAACATACGGATTCTACAGGATCGGGACCAAGGATATCAGGCTTGCCTCACCTGCTATCGAGATATTCCTGCACGAACTCAGCCACGCAGTAGATGACAGGCTCAATGGCTTAAAGCCAGGGCAGCGCGCGGACCAGGAAGTATCCGCAGAGTTCAGCGCGGCTGTGATCGGTCACCTGATGGGCTACAGGATACCGCTCGGTAATATCAGGGAATACATAGAGCACTACAGCTTCAAGGAGCTGCTTAGCAGCCTGGCAAGGATCGAGAAAATAGTCAGCTACGTGATCGAGAGGACGAAAGCGGCAGGCATAACACAGCCTGCCGTATGCATTGCTTAGGGGGCTTTGGAATGTACCTGATCATAATACCGGTGCCTGAGTATAAAGAGGCCAGGAAATTAAAAGAGAGAATCCAGAAAGCGATCAATCCCTCGGAGATCCACATAATCGAAACAGCTACTCCCTTCTCGCTTGGATTTATCAGGAGCATAGCGAAGGAGCTGGAAAAGAGAACGGGTTGATGCTGCAGGTAATTTATTTCCCGGCAAATAACCTGGGTCTAACTTTTATGCATCAGTTTTCCAGAATACATGCTCTATTGCGATATCCCTCAAAGATGGAGTTTAATCAAAATGCTCCGGTATAATGTGTGATATCTTGTATACGTTCTTCTTCTTTTTCAAGTATAGTTATATTTGGAGTTCGAGAACGAATACTCTCGTAGATTTTTTTTAGGGTAGCATCTTTCCAGAAAAGCCCATCCAAAGAGATATCCCCTGTTGACGAGTGAATATTATAATCTATCCATGATGAAGCCAGCTGGCCATCTTTGTATTTTAATCTATGAGATACTATTTCAATTTCTAAAATATCTTCCCAAGAGCATTCTACTTTTTTGAAGATGTTGGAGTGCTTAATCCCTCTCGCAGAAATAACCAATTTCTCAGTTATACCTCCTATACCCAAAATTGGGAAAAGCGGCCAACCAGTGAATGCAAAGACAACAGCAAATGTAAATAATAGTGATTCAGACCATTCTTTTAGTCCTAACACCAATACAAGGATACCAAACAGTATGAACATTAGCGTAAAATATGCGATATAACGGAGTATATGGCTTGCATGAAAAACATCTTTGAACCTATCCTCTCGCATGATTCTTAATGTATATTCATTACCTTATTTAAGGTATGCGATATCTATCTGCAGTCTGATTATTTCCCGGAAAATAATCGGGATTTAACTTTTAAGTGTCAATTTTTACGAATATGTATTCTATTGCGATACTTAAAGCCGTAGTCATGACAGCCATGAAATAATCGCCACTTGATAAAAATACAAATGTTAATACCATCAAAATTACTATTAAGAGCCAAAACAAAATCGCAATAGTTCTAATCTTTAAACCTCTTTTAACCCATCTTCGTCAGATTCAATGTAAAACCGCTATCGGTAGAGCGGTACACATTGAGAAGTCTGTTCTTACCTCCTCGACTGCTATCGATTATTTATATGGAAACATAATATAAATAGATTCTGGTTTAAAAAAGTCTGTTCTTAATATTCTGGAATCGGTATAATAACCATTCAGAAAAAGCGATGGTGATAGAATCGATGTAATATTATTAGTTTAAAAAGAAATTAATTTTCTATTAAGAATCTGGAGAACATGGGTTTTAAGAGACTACAATATTTAATACAACCCCTCTGCGTGCAATCTCTTTGCTATCTTGCTGCAAGATAAATATCGATTTGAAGGGCTCGGGTGAATACAAGCGGTAAAGACTATACCCAGCTTCCTTTAAATCCTGAATAGCATTTCGAGCATCCTCTAATGATTGATTAGTATTGAGAGATATTTTCAACCCCGCTAGATCAAACAATTCCATAATTGCTTGGTTTTCGAGTTCACACATTTTCTGTATGACTTGTGAGGCAGAATCAGATATGCTCATAATATGAAATAAGGTAACTTTTCTTTATAAACCTAACGATAAAATTCTAGTACATGCCAATGCAGAATTTCCATGCTGCCCGCGTTGTAGATCCCGACAAGTTCGAAAAATTAAGATACAAAAATATCGCCGAGGGTATAGACATAGTTGTAGGAAATCTGAAAGGAGAGACAAAAACAACTATCCAGGCATACAGGTTCGATAAAGAGAAATTCACCGTCCAGGGGGCTATAGCCTGGCTCAAGGAACACGACATTGATTACATCGCTTTTGAGGCTGCCAAATCTGTCCTCTCAGCCAAGCCCGAAAAGAAAGGCAAGGATCTGATCATTCCTTTCGTCAAAGATGGTACAGAAGCCTTCGATGACCAGGGCAACAAGTACCTCATAACCGCCGAGGCTTTAGATGCCGATTTCAAGACCTGGGAAGGCGGGATAGTAACAGTCAATCACAAAATCAAGGAGCGGGGGGAGATCGCCGAAGTATGGCGCGAGAAGCCGTTCGTATACGGCAGGTTCACAGGCCTGAGCGATGAGGCCCTTGAGGTAATATTCAGTCCTGCATACAGGGGGGTGAGCCAGGAATCCGAGCCTAAGGAGATTGATGGGAAGGATGTTACCAGGCTGCAGGGAACGGGCTGCACTTTTGTGATCTATCCCGAAATTCCTGCATGCAGCCTCAATGATGGGTGCGGGAAGATCGACATTGCGAGCATAATAAAATCAATAGAAGGAGACGGTATGGATTTAGAAGATGTTAAAAAAGCGATTGAATATATAAAAAACAATCCGGGAAAGGTCAGTGACGATGTAAAAAGAGAGCTGTATAACGCAATTGAGAAGCTCGATAGAAAAGGGTTTTTCAAAGACATGATGCACGACCTTGAGAAGAACCCGGAGATGATGGACGAAGATATGAGGGATATGGTGGGGAGGATGATGAACTCGATAAAATCCCTGAAATCTAACTTTTCTTTAAATAGTCAGAATCAAAATTCCCAGATAAAAAACACCGGAGGTACTGAAAGCAATATGACAGGCGAAGAGATCAGCGCTGAAGCGCTGGGAAAGACAAAGTCCGAAAATGAGGCGCTTAAGAAACAGAATGAGGCGCTGACCTCGGAGAATGCTGGCCTGAAGAGCCAGCTCACAGAGAAGGAGAGGCTGTTATCAGAGAGAGATAAGCAGCTTGCAGAAAAGGACAAGCTACTCTCCTCAAAGGAGACTGAGCTAAAATCCATCCAGGATAAGCTGCCTGAGATGGTTAATGCGACCATCGAGGCCAGACAGAAATATGATCTGACCGTTACCGATTTGAGGAGCATAGCACCGAAAGATAAAGTCGATGAGTTTCTTATAGGGAAACCATCGCTTGAAAGCATACAGACCATGATCAAAATGGTCCGCAGCATCGGCGGCAAGCCTCCTGAGGCAGGTGCAGGCCATGGAGATGGAGGCAATATAAGCCAGTCATCTCAGAACCTGCAGTCAGCGATCAAGAGCATCAACTCCAAGTTCCTTGGAGCTCCGAAACAGAACGCACAGGGAGGTAATTAAGCATGGAGACAGGATACGCGATCAAAGAAGAGATCATAGTAACAAGGGTCGCTGAAGGCGCCATAACCTTTGCATCAGGGGCTGAATACGCGCCTGTGATCGAGGGTACTGCTGCAAACCAGGTAAAAGCAGCAACCGCAGCGGCCACAAACGTGGTAGGATACGTTAAGAAGCCCAGTACAAAAGATTCAATCGCCGATAAGGACACGGTCGATGTCGTGATCGATGGCGTAATCAAAATGCCTGTTGCGGGTGCAGTAGCCCAGAACGATCCTCTCGTTGTGGACTCCACGGTTACTCAGCTTGCGAAAATCACCCCGGATACCACTTCAGCAGCAACCCTGCTTGCAGACCTGAAAAAGAGATGTGCAACAGCAAAGAGCAGCACGAGCGGTGCAGGAAGCGCTTATGTTAAAATCAAGACGGGGGTGTAAACCATGGCAGTTCTAACTCAGGGACAATACCAGACCATACGTGCTAAGGCGATCGGAGTCGCGGATATGCTGCTCCAGGGCAGGAAGGTCATAAGCCCCATAACCGTAGATGAGGGAACACAGGAATACGGCTACGATAAGCTCACCGATATGAGCGCAGCCGAGATCATCAGCAAATATGCCCCTGGATCGAGAGACAAGGTCGATCTCACCAGGAAGACAAAGGGCGTGCCGATCCTGCACAAGGGTTTCATGGTCTCACGGATAGACCTCAAGAGCTCACAGAAATCCGGCCAGCCTCTCAAAACAGTAGGTCTTGGAAGGGCAACCAGGAAGGTAGCAGAGCTGGAAGATACGATCATCATCAAAGGTGATTCGAACTTCAACATTGATGGTATCGATACTATTGTCGGCAATACATATACCGGCGGTCTCAACTGGGGATCTGGTACGCCAACCGACGCAGTGAACCCATATACGGATATCCTCAATGCCGCGGCAACACTGGAAGTTGATGGATTTGAAGCCAAGTTCCTTCTCCTGCATCCGACAAACCATGCCGAGGCGGCTAAGAAGGTAACCGGAGCGGTGGGAACATGGCTCGACATGATCAAGGAAATTGTGCCGAATGTTCTCAAGACCACTGCTGTGACTGAGGGCACGTTCTATGCTGGTGACATGGGAGAAGACATTGCAGAGCTGGTGATAGCCGAGAACTACGAGGTCCTGGACCCGAACAACGGAGACCAGATGGTCTATAACTTCGATATCATAGACCGCGTGCTGCCGATGTTCTACGAGTACGGCTCGGTATCGGGCAAGAGCGATGCCTTCGTGAAAGGTTCGGGTATCTGAGGTGATATCATGTACCAATGGAAAGGAGACAACAAGCTCTGCATCCCCGGGATGAATAAAATTCTTCCCGGAGGAACCTTTGAGATGGATGAGGAAAACCTGAAAAATGCCGGGGTCAAGCAGCTAATGAAGCAGGGGTTAATAATCGAAGTGGTGCTGCTGCAGCCTGAGCTTACTGATATACCCGCAACAGTCCAGCCGCTTGGAGAAAAAGCACCAGTGTCTGCAGATATACCATCTGAGATAGTACAACCAAGCTCATCCGCTGAGATACCGGTAGGACCTCATGAAGAGACACCTGGAGATACGCCTGCTATACCAGGAGAAGAACCGGAAGCCCTCAAGCCCGATCCTGTAAGACCAGTACAGAAAAGGCAAAGAAGATAGCTTAGAGGATTAAATGGCAGATCTTGCATCTCATAATGTAGGGCAGGTGCAAATATATGACGGCGCCGGGCAGGCTGTAGTGCCGGGAACCCCTTATAAAACAGGGGTTCTCGACATTACCGGGCGCTCAGAACTCAAGGTTTTCGCAGAATTCACGTACCACGGAAGCGCCACCAAAGGCGGGCGGGTCGATATAATCCCGATCCAGCCCGACGGCGCCACTGAGGAGACCGACGAGTTCGTAACAGCAGTAACCCCCTCGTTCGCGGCAGGCGGGACGAAATCAAAAACAAGCAGCCCAATAAACGTTACCGGGCTAAACAAGATCAAGCTGGCTGTAGTAAACGAGGACGCAACGCAAAACCTGACGCTGAAGAAATTGTATCTCAGATGAGGTAATATGATAACGTATATTATAAGCGGGACAGGACAGGTAAGAACAGTCACAGGCACGGACGCAAACGGGAAAACCGTAACTGTTGACTGGAACATCAACGAGTCTGTAGTTGTCGTGAAGGACCGCATCAATGCAGAGTTCATGAAGCTCTATGCAGTCGAGGATGAGAACACTCTGTACGCAGCGATGTTCAATGCCTGAGGGCGCCTTGCATGGTGATATCTATGCAGTCGCGCCCGTATAAGCTCCCACTTCAGGATAAGGGTAAAAACTGGCGAGGGCTGTATTTCGATGGAGTAGCCAGTTACGCTTATGTGCCCAGCAATACCACAATCAATCTTGACAGCAGTTACACATTCCTTGCAGCCCTTAAAGTCAATAACATGACAATAAACCCTGCGCAATTTATCTGGAGTAAATATGCTGCGAATCTGAGCGGGGCTCTTGGTGTCCTGAATGCAACGGATGATAAAATTACTAGCGTTGTATATAGGCTGGGCGCAGGTGCAGTTCACTACGACAGCCCGATAGTGAAAAATAAAATGGCGTTGATAGGCTGGAGTTACGACAAACCAGCCCAAAAAAGCAGGATCTACTATAACGGTATCGCATCCGAACAAACTGCGATGGGTACCATGGGTTCAAATACAAACGTAAGTTTGGCAATCGGCACAAATAACGCAGCTAACGGAAATTTCTTTAAAGGAATATTATTTTGCCTCATATATATTAAGGAAACCCTGACAAAAGAGCAGATGGAGGATATATTGTTAGGCAGGACTTCACCGAAGCGATTAGATGTGCGTATCTGTCATGACTACAGGTTAGGCCACGGAAAAGACCTCAGCGGCAACGGAAACGACGCTGTGCTATCAGGCACGAGGTGGGTATAGTTGGCAAGCCTGATCGTGAAACAGGATCTTGAGGATGAGCTGCAGATAACGCTTGCAGCATCGTACACTTCTACAATAATAACAAGGATATGCGATTATGCCGATGACATGCTCAAGCTGAAAACGAACCGGACGACATTCACCGGCAGCGCTGCCAATATCGCCAAGTATTGCGAAGTCTGTCTTGCGATTGATCGGTTAATTTTATCTAATCGCGACTTGGTGAAGGCGGCGATATCTTCAATTTCCGAGAACGGGGGAACCGTTCAATTCAACAACGGCAAAACACTGGCATCATATAGAGCTGAGGCTGAGCAACTTATCAAGGATCTCAAGCTACCGGGAACAAAAGACTGGAGCTTAACGTTTGCAGATCCCGATAACGAGCATACCGGCAACGAGGGCAGTTTATTTTATTGAGGTGAAAAAACGTTAATCGATGACACAGTTATAGAAATATTCCTGGGACTAATGACGCTCGGTATTGCTATCATCGCCGAACTGCTAAGACGTATATTGAATTGTATGGGCGTATATTCCAAGCATCTCACAGTACTCGAAACCAAAATCGCGCTCTGCCCGAATTGCCCGAAAGGGGAGAAATAAGATGGGGGCCTTTGATGCTCTCAACTGGCCGTACAGCGTGAAAAAAGTAGCCGTAACGCCAGGCTATAACAACCAGACTACAGGCGAATGGATCCCGGAGACCACTGTAGAGACAGCAATATCAGCTCACATCAGCGATCTCAGTCAGAAAGAATTAGTGCTCTTGGATCCGGGGCTTGTTGCAACCGGTGTAAGGAAAATAGCCGTTGAATCAACAATTGGGTTGCTTGTAGGAAATCGTATAGAAATTACAGAGAATTCAGGTGAAGTAACCGAATGGGTAGTTTATCAAAAAACAAGTTCATCTGGATTATTATATAAACTTGCAGCGATAAATAGAGATACTTTTCTTCTCAAAAGAAAAATATAACCTGTCCTTAAAAAAGCATTTGCTTAGAATGGATTTTGAGGACAGGCATACTTATTTATGCAATCAAAGCATATTAGCGTTTGCTTAGAATGGTGAAGTTTATGGCAGACAGAGATGAATTTGGAAGATTTATCAAAGGGCATACGTTCAGCGAGGGGACACGATTGAAAATGTCCCGCTCTCACGAAGGTTGTGTGCCTTGGAATAAAGGGGTTGCCTGTTCAGAGGAGACAAAACGAAAATTATCACTATCGCTTAAAGGACATATACCATGGAATAGAGGGTTGAAGGGAGGGATGGCATGGAACAAAGGAAAAAAGGGTTGTTTTTCGCAAGAAACAATAAGAAAAATGTCCGATGCGCATAAGGATAAACCTGCACATAAACAATCTGAAGAGACAAAAAGATGGTTATCAGAATATGCTAAAGCTACTGGAAGAAAACCGCCTGGATGTAAAAATTGGATAGGGTGTACAGGTGAAAAAAGCCCTGTTTGGAAGGGTGGAGCTAAAGCTTCATGGGCAAGGGCTCGTCACAAAAGAAAAAACAGAGGGTTCGTCTTGCTAACGAAAAACAATCCTTATAACGAACCAATTGAATATCACCATATTCATCCAGATTTGCCGTATGTGGTTCCATGCCCTGCAAGAATACATCAAATGTTCCCCGGCTCAGAGAAAACTCATCATCAAAACGTAAATGCGATGTTGGGATTTAAATTCGATTATTTTCCGGGAAATAAATTAAGCACATGTCCAAAAGCCCACCAGTAAAATTTTATAGAAGCGCAAACATATTATAGAACGTGGCTGAGGTAAATCGTAAGGTACTGGCACGGATAAGGGGCTGCCGGGATGACTCACCCCTTGAAGGTGCGGCATGTACCAATCAGTGCGAATTTTTCGATACCTGTAATGTCTCTCGAACGCCTCTCCTAATCCAGGCCGAGAGCAGCAAGGTCAGAATAGAGGAGCGAATAGAGCGAACAGATAATGTTATTGCAGTTAGTGATCTATTAATTTCGAGAGCGAACGATGAGTACATAAACATCCTTTTTGAGGAAGCTGAGTGAGTTTGCTTAAACTATGCTTAAAACAGGTGCATGATGTCGTTTATTCTAAAGGTGAAAGAATATTATTATCTTGCCGAGCGGATCAAAGTAGGCGAGGAATGGCGCAATAAGCTTCTCAGGAGAGCAACAGAGGCAGAGATCCAGGCATACCGTGCTACCAGGCAAGAGACCGATATGGCTACCATGACCTGCAATAATCCCGACTGCGACCGGCAGATACAGATTCCAAGAAGCCAAAAACGGAAGTTTTTAGTGACATATCCCCTCAGGTACGGGCGGTTTGTCAGAGTATATTGCTCGGAAAGATGCCAGCAAGAGCATAGCATGATGCTGAGAAAGCTTAACTGATTCTAACTTCTCTTTATAAACTTCTTTTTGAAATTCAGTTATGGTGATACCATATGATTGAAATCGCAATTGCAGGCGCACTTGGGGGGCTCTCCAAGTCCCTTGCTGAAGGTAAAGGCAGAGTGGTCCTGCCAAAATACGAAGGGGCAGAGGACGGCACGAAGTATGTACACCTCGGCTTCGCAGTGAACGTCATTCTGGGCGCGATAGTTGCAGGATACCTGACCACTGATCTGGGGGGCGCATTCACGTCCGGGATATCGGCGGCATTCGTGATCGAGAAATTCTTCGAGAAAACTGTGGTGTAGTGATGGAATCTCACGAAGTCGTCCTGTGGGTGGAAAACTGCGCGCCTGAGAGACTGACAGCAAACAAGGTCATGCTGTGTACCAGGAACATTTTCCTGCTTGAGAACATGCGGGACTTTTTCCCGGATGAATATCATGCAATTATACGGAGCAGCGGTTCGGCAGAGGGAATCAGGGAGTAGTCGGTGAGTAACGGCTGCAAAGAGCGGAAATGCCCATGCAGGCTGTGGGTGAACTGTCAAACTTATGTTGATATGCAAAGGCAGGAACGGCGCCTCAGGAACAAATCATACAAATCGTATGATTTTCAGAAATGGTACAGGGATAATTTCCGCAGCGAGGTAGCGATGGCAGATATAGTCGTGAACGGGTGAGCTATGAATATAGAAATAAGTGTGGATGTTTTCGGCGTCCTGAAGGGGCTGGATATCAAATCAAAAGCGATTGAGCAAGGGATAAAAAACGGGATCGAGAAGAGCGCGTTCTATCTCGAAGCGAAAATGGTTGATAAAATAACCAGCAACATCCCGCCGCCGCTCAAAGAAGCAACCATCAAAGCGAAGGGCAGCTCAGCGACTTTAATCGATACAGGCGAACTACTCGGACAAATTACTGTTTCGTCAGATCTTGCAAGCAGAGGTGCTGCTGTAAAGGTAGGAGTACAGGGAAGCCGTGCTGCAGTTGCAACTTATCACGAGTTCGGAGCCCCTTCGATAAATCTTCCAGAGCGGTCATTCATGCGTTCAACGTATAACTCTGAAAAGAGCAAGATCGAGGATATTATCAAAGATGAAGTGATTAAAGCCATCAAGACTTAACTTTTCTTTATAAACCCATTTCCTCATTTTTGTATCGAAGCGGAAAAACCGTTTCAGATTATTCACAGCCGCAGGAAAAACCGGCGGAGGCAGCATTGACACGTATAATGAGCAAAACCCAGGAGAACGCAGTATTCGTAGCTCTCCCCAAAGATTTCACTATCGAGACCGTAGCCTTCAATAACGTCTGGAAAAATTACGTAAACCAGATGACAAAGGAACACGATGCGTACCCAGCTATCGCGCTTAATTTTTCTCAATCAGGCGTTCCATCTGAACTCAGAGACCTAGATGCAGGAACCCAATATTACAAAACGATGCTGACCATCCACATCCTGGCGAAGCATTATGATGACCGCAGCGGCTCTGGCAAATACGTGAATGCCGCCTTGATCTGCAAAGGCATAGCCCAGTCCATCATGGACACCGTGAAGACCTGGACAAATCCAATCACAGGGGATATCCGCGTGTTCGATCCCGACGAGGACATACACGCCCTGGAGAATAAAGGACAGGTACCGGAATGGGGAAATGTTTTTGACTACGTATTTTGGATTGATCTTTACCACTCATAAAATTATAAGAATAAAATAAAAACAAAAGGAGATCGATGAAACAATGGGAAACTGGATAATAGTAATCTCAGGAACAGGAGCGCATCATAATGAAGATAACCCGAAGGATGCGAATGTTCTTGCAGAAGAGTATGTGAAAGACCTGAAAGCAAAAGGGCAGACGGTGCACTATGCAACGTTCATACAAGCCGACTCAGGCAAACATGAGGAGCTGATCTAAAATGGTAGGCGGAGTATTAAGCGCCAACGGCGTTGCTGAGTACATTGGAGAAACTGCTTTCGGCACGTTCCCCACGAACCCGGCAATGGTATGGATCGGCGTCATAAAATCCTTCAAATGGAAGGTAGTAACGGTTGAGGAAGTGATGCGCGGCTTAAGGGCAGCATCAAGCGCCCTGCGGCAGCTCCCCACAGGCAAATTCAAAGCAGGCGAGGAGATGGTAGTGGTGGACCTGGAATACTGGCTTCAGGACTTCGCATTCTTCAAATATGCGTTCAGCAACACCGGCGGGACCGCGCAGACGAACGACCTAAAAAGCCTCTCATTCGGCTTGATAGAACCTGAGAACAGCAAATATGCTAAAATCGTGGGCGGCGTGATCAAATCACACAGCGTTGAATGTGAGCGCAACAAAGGCGCAACAGGAAAAGCAACTGTATGGTGTGCTGATATCGTCAGAACCACGAACGACCCCTGGAGCAGCACGGACTACAAAGGCACCGGCACTCATGCAACAGAAGTCACGACCGCGGCTAAAGCCTTCAAGGACATCACCAGCCTACAATGGAACAGTGCAGCATTCAAGGATGCCTGCAACAAGTTCAAGATCGCAGTGGACAACGAGCTGACTGTTGTTCCAGGCGTTGACAGTACCCTGAACACCAAGATAGACAGCATCGTACCTGGCGCAAGGAACATCTCGTTCGAAGGGAATTTCAACCTCGACGGTGTCGATGCTGATGCAGATACACTTGCAGGCACGGCAGCCAACCTGGTACTGAACTGGGGCGGCGCTGGCAGCATCCTGACGTTCGCAGGCGCCACGTTCCCGGAGTTCGAGAACGAGTTCAAGCACGGCGCAGCCCTTGCGCGCACCATGAAAGCCGAGAACTGTACAGACTTGAATTTCAGCTAAGAGGGATGAAAATGACAGACAAAAAGCCCAAGGAGATCGAGATAGGCGGGCAGACCTATTCTCTCAGAGAACCGGCTATAGAGGATGTGCAGGCGGTCGCGGAGTACGCGAACGGAAGGATCGCAGAGCTGCTAAGGGGTAGGAAGCTTGACCAGAGCCTTGATCTGAGTACGGCGCTGGCCTCAATCCTCACAGAGGGCAACATGTTCACCAGGTACCTGACCTCGCTACAAATGAACGAGCCGATCATGACCGTCATGCTCGCCACAGGATGCTCCCCAGACATAGCGGTAAAGGCGAGCATGTCGGCACTGAAGACATGCAGGGATTACCTCGGCGGAGGTGCATCCGATTTTTTGCACGGATACGGAATAGATATTCGTATAAAACAGGCAGCAGAACCGGAGGCAGTGACTCAGAAGAAAGCGCCCTGACTGTAGGGGACATATTACAGGGAGGGCGCTGGTATGTCCTGAATGTGCGGCTGGCTTTGCAAGGGATATCTATTGCAGTTCCGATCCCGGAATTGCAGGAGGATATTTTCCTTGAAAAGTATGGCTGGACGCATCAGGAATACATGAAAACGCCGTACCGGGTGATATGTTCACTCAGCACCATAATCGAGGAGCGGTCAAATATACAGAGGGAAATGCAGGAACAGCAGGAACGGGAAATGGAAGTGAAAAGGAGTATGAGATAAATGCCCGCGTACATAGGTGAAATCTACCTGCCGAATGTTGCAGCGATGCCTGAATCACAAGAGGGGAACGTGGAGGAGATGATCGGTCTGGGACTGAATGCACCGATCACCAACACACACGCACCAGAGCCGATGAAGCTTGTTGTGCAGGGCTACCTGTTCAAGAAAAGCGGCACGGTAAAGACCGCTGAAGATTATGCTGAGGACATCCAGGCATTGCTGCGGGATGCCAGCTATAATTATCTGAACTTTGACAGCCGGGTTGGGTATCTTGAACTCGAAGGCGTGCCGAGGCTTGACAGGATGGGAGATAATCAGCTTCTCATACCATACACTATAGATGCTTTTTTTCATCCTGATTCGCAATTCCAGCGCCGGTTAAAATCAAACCCGGAAATCCTGACGAACGATTTCAGTATCGCTCTGGGAGCTGGTGGCGCGGATAACTATATCCCTCTGCCGATCGGCGCTACGTACTCAGGCGGCGATAGTAGCACCATAACTAGAGCGGGGAAAGATGGCACGGTAACGCTGGTAAAAGCGAACACTTCAAAAAACATTAATTTTGACCTTGCAGCGGACGAAGTGAATGTTGGCGGGTGCAAGGTGTGGGATTCGGTTGTAGCAGGAGACACGAACGAGGCGAACTGGATACGGGTTTTTAGTAGAGACCATGTGTTCACTGGCGACGCAATAATTGAAAATGGATTTATACGGGTTAAAATGAAGTGGGGCGGATCCCAGGGTACAGGTGGCACATCTTTCCAGGTGTATTCAGGTGGATCATATGACTCGATGTTTTATGGTTTAGATTTCAAGGACTGCGTACCGTACGTATCTAGTGTATATCTGAGGAAGGGCACACCTGATGAAGTTGCCTTGAGAGGGGTTTTAAATTTCAACAGTTATACAGGCAGTGCACCCACCTACAAAGCCACATACTTTGAAATCATAATACGGCGGGGTTCATATTTATTCGAGATAAACACCGACACGGAATTGAACACAGCTAATTTTACGGACTGTTTTTCAATCACTTCGGGAAGGTTTGCATATATTCCCTTTGCCTCAGGTGATAAGATTTCTGATGGCGTATTAATAGGTGCAACAGATAATACCGCTATAAATGGGAACGACAATTATGCAATCGGAATAAATGCAGCAAAAGATTATTTCCATCTCATCATTGGGGTAAAAAATGGAGCGGCCCACACAGATCACATCATCGTAACAACAACTCCTAGTATATATTCTAGAACCACCAACGGCTCGCGGCGCAGTGCACTAAGAGGACTTATACCGTTCAGCAGTACAGCAAATCTCTTCAAAGAATGCGAATCCATGACCCAGGGCAGCGGTGTAACGTATTATACCGGTGCCGATGCTTCGCCTAAGACGGGTAACACTGGCAGCACCCTAAACGCCCAGAACGAACAGGTAGATTACACCCAGGCAGCCAGCAACCTTGGCCACGGCGCAACCGGTAACAGCACTTATAAGCTATTCGTGAGAGCGAAGGACAGCGCACAGGTAGCCAATGATCTTAGAATCAAGGTAGAAAATACAACTGATGCAACCATTTTGGCGAACGTAACGAAAACACTAACAGCAGCATGGGCTTATTATTCTGTTGATGTTACTCTTTCCTCAACAGACGCCACAACAGATAACATCAAGGTCACGCTCTCAAAAGATACGGTGACAGCGAATGTAATTGATTTGGATTACGTGCTGTGGGTACCGGTTACACTCGATAACGGCAACGGTCCGCAGCAGATAGCACACCAGGCACTCGTAAACCAGCGCATGAAGCGCGATCTGGCCTTGAGGTGATAAAATGGCATACGTAGGCGATGTATACATCCCTGAAATCAAGAACATGCCAGAAAACAAAGGCAGGGACGTATCTGTAATCCACGGGATAAACCTCAGCAATCCCGGTACAGTCGGGCATACTCCCGGACTTATGCGGGTAAAAGTAGATGGGATATTATACAAGCCATCAGGCACGGTAAAAACTCCGAAGCAGTATGCCGAGGATATCAGGGCACTGCTCAGGGACCCGTCGTACAACTATCTGAACTATGCGGCAAGAACGGGGTTTTTGGCTCCGACTGGAATCCCGACAATTGACGCTACGGCTCCACTCACCCAGAGGATACCGTTCAGTTTCAACGCTCTTTTCCATTCAGCCGCACAATTCCAGCGCAGGTTCAGGAGCAATCCCGAAATACTGACCAACGATTTCTCTCTCACATTCGGAGCTGGCGGATGCGACAATTACATCCCTCTACCAATTGGTGCAACCTATAGCGGAGGCGACGGCTCAAGCATAACCAGGGCAGGAAAAGATGGCACGATAACTCTGGTAAAAGCGAACACCTCAAACAATGTTAATTTCGATCTTAGCGCGGATGAAGTGAACGTGGGTGGGTGCAAAGTATGGGATTCCGTTGTCGCAGGAGACACGAACGAGGCGAACTGGATTAGGGTGTTTAACAAGGATCACAAGTTCAGTGGCGACCTTTATGCAGAGAACGGATTTGTGCGAGTAAAATTAGCAACACAAGCCAACAGACGATATATTACATTCGCTTACTATGCGAATTCTGCCTGGCAATCCTTTCCAACGAGTCTATACATAGAAACAAACGGCTCGGACGGAAAGCAAACCTATGATAAGCGCATTGTTTTGGTCTCTCCCGATAACGCTGTCGTAGAACTCCTGAATGTAAACGACACGACAAAACAATACATAGAGATAATCCGCGGCGCCCAATATTTCTATATGTACACGGCTGGCCGGGGTGCCACAGACAGGACGGATACAGTTACGCCGTGGGGGGCAGATAGTAATGCATTCAGATTTGCATACCTTCCGAAAACCTCGCCAGTCTTGAAGGACGGAATGTTTGATACGACCAGCGCTTCACTTACTTCTTCAGACCCGGATAACTTCGGGTTACAGATCGACCCGGCTAAAGTGATTGTGATTTGTGCGGCGAGCCATAAAGTCAATAGCGGCACCGGCGGTCTTACGATAGCGTATTCTGCGGTGACTAACAAATATTCAATATCAAGCCTCACAACAGGGAATAATAAGAGCATCCCATTATATGTCAATATAGATGGCGCTGATCTGTTCAAGGAATGCGAATCGATCAGCAAGTATGGGGCGGGGACGTGGACAGATTATTCCGGAGCGGATGCATCACCGACTACCGGGGTAACTGGTAAAAATACAACAAGCCAGTTCACAGGCCCTCTTTTTTCTTTTGTAGCGGGAACAGACCTGCCGCTGGGTACTTACAAAGTTTATCTGAGGGCAAAGGACGCTAATCAGATAACCGGGGATTGCAGGATAGTTGTGAAGAACCAGACTGATACCACATATCCAATAATCGGATCATCTAAGACATTGGCCGCGGCATTTGGTTATATTTCAGAAGATTTTACACTGGGTACAGGCGACAGCGGTGACACGATCCAAGTGTATGCGGAAAAAGTTACTGCAACAGCCAATACAATTACATTCGACTATTTCATTCTTATTCCTATTACATTCGATAACAAGAACGGCCCGCAGGACATGGCGAGACAGGCGCTCGTTAATCAAAATCTCGTTCGCGAACTTATACAGAGGTGATATGAATTGGTAACTGTAACGGAAGCCCTTGCAGAAAATGAGCAACTGAAGGCAGAAAATGACCAGCTCAAACGGCAGTTGAGGGATATAAAAGCCCCTGAAGTTATGCAGGCTAAAATAGACCTGAAGACGGCAGAGATACAGGCAGCGGTAGACCTGAAAGCAGGGGTCCATACAAAGCCGATCACAGAGACAGAAAAAGCCGAGCTTGCAGCCATGCACCAGCGCAATATAGAGGCATTGCAAGCTGAAAAGGCAGAACTGGAACAGGAACAGGCGGCACTGGAAGCACTGGTAGTGCCGGTATAATAACAACATTTCCCGGAGAATAATGGATATAGGCGAGCTGGTAATAAGGATCGTAGCCGACCTCAAGGGATTAGAGGCGGGACTGAACAAAGCCAAATCCGATGTGGCAGCCTTCGGCTCAGGAGCGGCCGCTGGTATCTCCTCCACCATGAAAAGTGTTCAGGAGCAGATGCACCACACCGGCATGGCATTCATGAAGGCAGGCATGGATGCGCAAATGGCGGGCATGAATATGACCATGGCCGTCGCCCCTGTTGTTGCCGCGCTCGGACTTGCCACAAAAGGGGCAGGGGATTTTGCCACTGACCTCAATAAGCTCAAAGTCGTCGCAGGCGGTACGAGCGAGGAAATCACGCTGGCTAAAACAATTATCAGCGACCTGAGCAAGACCTATGGCGTAAGCGTAGGGGATATGACAAAAGTCGCAACTGACTTCGCAGCGATCGGCTTCTCAATGAAAGACAGCCTGGAACTCACCAGGCAGGCCGCGCTTCTTGCAACGTCCGGGCTCGGTACTACAGAGCAGGCCACAACTTTGCTCACCCAGGCAGTGAGCCAGTTCAATCTTCCTGTTTCAGAGGCAGCCAGGCTTACAGACGTTTTCTCTTACGTTGCGAATGCCACAAGTGCAAACGTATCCGGACTGAGCACATCGTTCGGATATGTAGGCACCACCGCCAAGCAGCTCGGGATGTCGGTCAACGAAACCGCTGCCGTCCTGGGAATAATCCAGAACTCCCTCCAGGACGCCTCGATGTCAGGTACCGGGTTCAGGATGATCCTGCAAAGCCTGATCAACCCTTCAAAAGAAGCTGCGGAAATGATGCAGCAGTACGGTATCGTCATAAGGGACGGCGCCGGGAATATGCTGCCGTTCGCTACCATAGTTGACAATGTAAAGGCTGCTGTGGGTGGGCTTGATGCGGCAGAACGTGACCTGGCGCTGTCAACCATGTTTGATGTGCGCGGCATGTCAGCTATGGCCGCACTGATGACTACCGGCACTGATAAGATACGGGAACTCACGAAAGGAACAGAGCAGCAGGGGTATGCCGCCGGGGTAGCCAAAGATATGCTGGGGAGCTTTGGTGCGCAGGTGAGCCAGCTAAGGCAGCAGATCGAGGAGGTCGCAAGGGAGGTCGGTGAAACGTTGCTGCCCGTACTGCAGGAGATGATGGTAGAGCTTAAAGACGCCCTGCCTGCCATAAAAGAGATTGCAAAATCCTTCGCGGAGAACCTTATTCCAGTTCTGAAAACACTGTTCGAGACCGGTATGAAGCTGATAGCATGGTTCAATGATCTCTCACCAGAGATGAAGGGACTTATTGCTAAGGTCGCTGCGGTCGGTGTGGCATTTGCAGCTGTAGCAGGACCTATACTACTCTTCGGCGGGATGGTAGCGGGCGCTATTGGAAATCTCTTGATGATTGGCAGCACGCTTATGGGCTTGATCTCGGGTCCTATAGGCTTAGTAATACTGGCAGTAGCGGCACTGGCGCTGGCATGGACTACGAATTTCGGAGGCATACAGGAGAAAATGCAGCCGATCATTGAAAAAATCTCAACGCTGATCTCAGTAATGGTAAACTTCGTCAGTGCGGAATTTGACAGGATCAGGATATGGTGGGATGAGAACGGCACGCTGATCATGAACGCGGTCAGCAACGTCATGGACTTCATGATCTTTGTGTTCAATATCATTGTTGGCGTGGTTGCCTGGGCGATGCCGTACATATCATCAGTAATATCAGGAAGCATATCCATAATATTGGATATTATAAAATTGTTTGCGCAAATCCTGACAGGAGACTGGCGCGGGGCGTTCGATACAATAATAAATATATTATCCACTGCATTCGATGTAATAAAAACAGTTTTGACGATGGGACTGGATGCCATCAAGACAGCTTTCACGAAGCTCGTAGGCAGTGCCTTTGATTGGGGAAAAAATCTCATCACCGGCTTTGTTGACGGGATAAAGAGCATGCTGGGATCAGTGGCTAACGTCGGCGCAGATATCGCAAATACCATCGCCGGGTACATAGGGATCCACAGCCCTGCCGAGAAAGGCCCGCTTTCCCGCCTTACTGAATGGGGGCCCAATCTCGTCAAGACATATGCAGAGGGCATCACGCGAAACATGAACCTGCTCGATGCCACATTCATGCGTATGGGAAGCCCGCAGTTCGGCGCAGCAGGGGCGGGCATCGGTTCAGGAAAATCCATTTCCCTGGTTATGAACTCCACATATAACATCACCGGCACAAGCAATACTACGGACCTGAAAGCAGCCCTAGAGCGGCATGATAAAGACCTGCTCAGGGAGATTGAGCGTAAGGTGATGTAGTGGTAACCGTCGGCGCAGTGCAGCTTGAAATTACTGCAAAACTCGGAACTGTCGATATAGACATAGTGGATTATGAGATCATCGATGAGCTGAATCAGCTCTCCAAATTTAAAATAGTGGTCGCCAACACATATGATAACCGGCAAACCATCAAGAACGGGATAAGCAACACCCTTTACCTGTATCGGGATGGCGGGATTCAGTTTTTCAAAGGCAAGATAGATGTCGATAAGATCACATTTGACCGCAACAGAATAACCCTTGAAGGTTATGATTCAAACGTGATCCTGACCGAGCAGTATTACCAGCGCAACCAAGGGCAGTACGATTACAGGCGGGTCCAGTTCGATAACATAGCCGCAAACACTATTGCAGGGTATGTAAAAGACGATGCGAACACAGCTTATACTGCTTCATATACCGTTGCTGAATGCCCTGTCACGCTCATATCCCTCCGGGGCGAATATGAAAATCACCTGAAGTGGATAGCGGAAATAGCGCACGCTGCAAAGTGGACGGGAGGGGACGGCAAAAAGCACAGCCATGAATGGTATATAGACAGTAGCAGCGGGATACACATAGTGCAGCAGCGCGGGAGTGCAAAGGGCGCCATTCCGAGCCTTGAAGTTGATCAGAATGAGCGCGCTTACAGCATGATAGGTAATGCCGGATACGGCTTTGGCTATGGGGATGGGATCAATCAACTGAAAAGCTCAAAAACGAATGCTGGCAGCATTTCATTGTACCGCAGGCGTGAGTTTCAAAAAATTGATAGGAGGTATGAGATACAGACATCTATTGATGATGAAATCCAGCGGCTGGTAGATGAGAACGGCGCGCCTGTAGATTCGTTCAAAGCCACAATGCCAACTGCTGACTGGTGGGAGAACTCAATGAGCGTGGGCGATACGGTCACCGTTGATAGGAGCGACCTGGAGATATCGAGCAGCACGTATCGCATAATGAAAGCCGCTATCAAGCCCGTCGTGGTGGAGCTCGAGATCACGAACCGGTTCAAGTCCGTGCCCCAGCAGATCCGGGATATCGCGGAGAGCAGGCGGGTAGATGCGGGATACATGCAGGGGGCGACGAACATATTTATGGTGGGGCCTTTGCTCGACAATTTTGAGCGGATAGATGGTACTACGTTCTATCCTCTGACGCTGAAAATATACATCCCGACCCAGGCCAAAACAATCAACAAAGTCTTGTTGAACTGGACATTATCCGCTTTCCGTGGCTACACCACGGCGGCGAACAGCCAGGACTTGGGCACAAAAACAAGCGCCGCAGGAGGGGGGACGACACAAACCAGCGGCAATCCGAGCGCAACACATACACACTCAGTACCTATCCCGAACTGGTCCAGCGGAGATTATTACATCATCGGGCTGCAATTCAATGTTGATCTCAGGAAGAATAGCAATTTCACGCCATCGACATTTGGCACTAACAGCAATTCGGCTGACCACAACCACAACGTAACTATTCCAAACCATACCCATGATGTCTTACTGGGAAGCCACAACCACAGCAATAATTACGGAATTCAGGAAGACACAGACACGGCGCCAGTAATGGAGCTTAAAGTAGGTTCGACGGTAATAGGTAGCGCATATAGTGGAAACCAGCAGGACATCGATATCACCGCTTATGTGACAACAGGCTGGAATACAGTGCTGTTATACCCGGCAGTAGGACAGAACAAAAGAGGGAGGGCACAACTGGATTCCGTTATCCAGGTATTCATTGAATCCAAATAATATTTTCAGGATATGATATAATGAAGGAGATTAGAACTGAGGAAATAAGAAAGATATCAAAAGCACAGATCGGGGAGAATGAACCTGAAATACAAATAGATATGAATGTTACGGTGACACGTATAACGTCGAGGTCAGAACTGCTTGCAAATAAGTACTCGCTTGAGCGCGACCTGGAGAGTTTGAAAAGCTCAGTAGCTGAGATAGAGAATAAACTGAAATACCTGGATGCACTGATCGCAAGGGTCGAAGCGGAAATGCCGCCGGTGTGATATTTGTGGCAGATGCAATTTTTCCTGATGGTCAAAAGCTGAGCGATCACGCGAACAAGATATCAGCGACAGCACAGAAGTTCTCAGCGGATGTTGAGGTCGATAAGACCACTGGAGTGGTCAGGTTCGTGCTGAGGGAGAACGGAACGCTAAAGGGTGCATTATCATGGGATATTACGAATGCTAAGGTTGTTCTGGAGTCAGCCGTTGATATGGAATTCAAAGTAGCTGCAACCAAGAAGTTTAAGTTCACGGTGGGATAAGTGACCACTACAAATATTAATTGTAGTAAAGATGCTTATATTGGTTCACAGAATCCAGATACTAACTATGATGTATCAATATTAGATATTAGGTCGCAATCCGGGAATAATTATAGGGGATTAGTAGAATTCTCCTTAGCATCCATTCCGGCCGGCGCCACAATTAATTCGGTAACACTATACTTATATGTAGATAACATATTTGGGGCGATGGGTTGGCCCGAATATCTGCAACGAATTACTGACAACTCATGGACTGAAACAGGTGTAACTTGGAACAATCAGCCAACTACAACCACAACGAATAGGGCAAGTCATACTCCCCCCACTACATCGCAATGGACAACAGCTGATGTAACAAACCTAGTTATCGATGCCTGGAATGCTGGAACGACTTGCGGAATAATGATTATCGCAAATCCAGAGAACAACAGCTCATATAAAGAAAACAATTATGACAGTCGTACTGGGGACAACGTACCATATTTATCAGTAACTTATACTGCACCCCTTAACGATGTGTATGTAAACTCCTCTGCAGGTAGTGACACCAACGCAGGCGATTCCTGCGCCGCAGGGCACCCAGTACTGACTTTCCAGAAAGCGTATAGTCTGTTAAACACAAATGGGACTATCCATGTTTGCAATAGTGGTGCTGATTTTTCAGGGGAGACCGTAACCCTGGATAAGAGTTTTTCTATTACAGTGGATGGGGGTGGGTACTATTACGGACCAAAAGCATCATAGACTTGGCATTTTACCGCAAATCTACACCGAATGTAGAGTTAATCCAGTTCAGGATTCGATCAATCAAAGTTCCCTGCTGAGCCTGCTGGGACTCAAGCTCCTGTATCCTTTTCTGCATGTATTCAGGTGAATGGTTGAAGGCTTCAGCTTTGACTCTATCATAGTTAGTTTCGGATATTGCCTCTGCTTTGGATATATTGAGGTCCTGCATTGCCTTGTCCACCCCATAGCCAGCAGGATATTCTATTTTAGGCTTTATTGTACGATTGGAGGGGATTTCTGGAGGAGAGGCATAAGAAACGACATAGCCTTCAGAATCGGTATAGAGTGTTTGCCAATCAGGGGAATTTACAGCCCCATCACTGGTTTCAGGTATCAACTTGTAAACAGTAGTAAGTCCTGCATATTTTGCCCGTTCAACATATTTCCATGATGTTATCTGACCGTACGGGTTCAACCATGCTTCTTTCGTTTCAACATAAATATAATCTGATGGTGATGGTTCGATCTTACACCGCCCCACAAATCGCTCTTGACCATCCCAATAGCGTTCACCATATATGCGTGTTATCACAACATTACTTCCGGAGTTTGGTTCTCCGGGTATGCTAATCTGGTCAGGCGGGCATGTCCAGTTCTGATTTATTAGCTTTTTCTCTACCAATGGAATTGTATAAGTAATGTGTCGCGGTTGCCCATCCGGGAACGTCTCAAGCACGGTCATGTTATCCAGCGCACTGACGCCAGGCAGCATGGCAACTATAATCAAGAGGATAAGGATTTTACCTATACTTTTACCTACCATCATATCAATCACTCCAGTTCCGGTATTTGATTGATGGTGTTAATATATTTTGCCCTTACGTAGAATTATTTTCTGGGAAATAATCAACCTGCAGGCGGATAACCCGTACTTCACATATATTTCACAACTTGGTTTATATACTAAAATCCTAAAACGTAGCTATGGACTTCCCCACTTAACCCTTTTAAAAACGTTTTCCAATGCCTCCACAGGCAAAAGGGGGAAGTCTATCTACATTCAAACCTGTCAGGATTTGCTAATCATTGTGCTAACTAACATTATCCAGTTGTGTTTAGTTTGAGTGAGGTACGGTCTAAACAGGTGATCATATGACTGATATTGTAGATAATAAAGCCAAAACCAGACTGATAAATTTTCTGATTAAAGATAAGAAAGGCATCCGGAGATGTCTTTTAAGATTGTTTTTGCAGACTAAGAGCTTTACTACTGTCGAAATCTATGACCACCTGATAAAGCAGGGTTTTGATGTTAGCTATAGGGGGATTTATGCCCTGGTTGGCCAGATGCATAGCAGACTCGGGATTCTACGGACATACTTTACCTGCGAGCACCGTATTTATTCCCTCAAGGAGAACTGTGGAGACGTGGTAAAGGTGGTTTTATCAAGTCGATAAGTAGAAAATCAATCTGTATCCCTGTTGCTCCAGAAAGTCGTATAAACCGGATAATGATCCGATACTGCGGCGGCTTTCTCAGGCATCAGGTTATATGCTGTATCGAACCTGAACACGCCCGAATCACCTGTAAAGTCCTCTTTTGTAGATGTTGTTATTATAATCCTGTCATAAGTGCAGTCGGTTGATTTTGTGGTCGTATCAACGCTGTTATTGATGACCCAGAAATAATTCATACTCTTTAATGGGGATTGGCTATCCTCTTTAAAATAGCTGCAGTCGGCGTTAAGGTCGCCCATGACAATGAAATCATCTTCTCCCTGGAATCTACCCTTTGCATCATCAACTACCCTGGGCAAATCGTTAATCTCCTGGGTAGCCTCGTCTGGATCTGTGTGGATGGTTATTAGAACAAAATCGAAGTTGCCGTTTTTAGCTTTGAATTCTGCGATATAAGGCTCCCTGTGGAATATGTCACTTGGATCAGGGTAAGTATATGGGGTTCCTACAAGCTGTACTGTTTGCATGTTGTAGAGGTATGCATACTGTTCCTTGCTTGTGGTCCTTCCCAGGCGTTCGCTAACAATTGAATCGTACTGAGGACCGCCCATGGCATTCACAGCACTCTCAAGCGCTGGTAGAGCTGTCTGGGATGCACCCCGGATCTCCTGGATGGCAATGATATCATAGTTCCTGATTATCTTTGAGAGGGTCTCTATGACCTCTGGATTGCCTGCTTTGGTGGTGCCGAATACCTGGATATTAAAGGCTGCTACTTTAATTGTACTATCTGGAGTTGTGGCGGTTATAACTGGAGTAGCTTTTGGCTCTGGGTATTTACCTGTTGCTTTTGGAATCTCTTCAATTATAGCTGGATTTTTGATTGCATAGGTATAGGCGACTAATAGTAATACTAATAGAATAAGAACCGCAAATATAAATTTTTTATTTTGCCTCTTATGTCGCTTCCTCAAGGTCCGCCTCTTCGAGCCAAATGATATATTCTCGTAAAAAGGTATCGCAGTACATCCCGGAGCGAGTGCATAAATTTTTATAGTCTCTTCTTATTACAACGTATATAGAGAAAAGGAGACATAAAAAGCAGGTTCTAATTTTCTCATCTAATTTCCAGAGAACAATTATGAAAATGTTAACAAAGGCATTGTTATATTAAGTATGGGAATTAATGAATTTTTCTAATTTCTGTGAGATTTGATATAAGATCATGTGATATCCGTTTCGCTTCTTCTTCAAGCTCTTTTGGTGTTAACTTTGCTTTTTCATTTTCTATTGTAAATTTCTTCATCTGTAAAGAATTTTCATAAACATTATTTATTGTATCAATTATTCTTATTGTTGGTTCTTCCCTAGTTATAATTTTATATAATTTCTCTCCCGGTTTCTTTAATAAGTCCACCCAGTTTGAATTCATACCTTTTTCCCCTTCGCTTTTAGTACTAAATATATGTACTCATTCAATAAGAACGTCCGTGTATTTTCTTCAAGCGAAAAGCCAGTTTTTGATTTCGCAAATCCATCTAAAATAGCGTTCAAATCATTTTTAATTGTTTCAGCCTTATTAGCATCTTCTAATAGTTCTTTGAACAAGTCTTTTGAAAAAAGCAAATTAGGCTGTCTCTCAATCTTTAATACCATATTTTTAATCTTTTCTTCTATCCCTATAGAAAAGGGATCCTTCACTCCGGTAAGCACAGCCATTACTCGAACGATTCCTCCAAGGGATTCGTCCACTTTTGCACCCCAGATAACCCTCTTTGTATTCGGAATCTTGTCCATGATTACCTCGCCTGCAATTGCGACTTCCTCAAGCGTAAGGTCTTCACCTCCGACTATATGGAGAAGTACTCCATAAGCGTCTGATATATCTGATATATTAAGTAACGGAGCTGCAAGTGCCTGGGATACTGCTTTTATAACTCTCCCCTCCCCCTGGCCTTCACCAATTCCAATAGATGAGATACCACCGCGCTCCATGATTGCCCTCAGGTCAGCAAAATGAAGATTTACCAAGCTTGGCTGAGTTATGTTTTCGGTTGTATTTTTGATAAAAGCTCCAATCAATGCTTCGGTAATCGCTTGAGTTTCCTTTAACGGCAAATTCCCAGCCAATTCCCCAAGCTTAGAATTATCTATGACAATAGTCGAATCACAGCTCTGGGCAATAGAGTTTATGGCCTCTATAACCTTCTCTCGCCTCGCTATCTCACTCTTGAAGGGGGTTATTACACACAAGATAGTCAATATATCTAGCTCCCTGGCAACTCTAGCAATTGCTTGTATTGCGCCAATTTCGGTTCCTTCTTCGAGTCCAGTTACAAAGAACAAAAGATTTAATCCTTCAAGCTCTGCCCTTATCTCAGATAGGGACCCTTTGGCTGTCTTGGCACACGTTTCAGGGTAGTTACCATAGCCGTGCCCTTTGTAGAGTTTTTCTCCTAGGTGAATAAGCTTATCCGCCCTTCTAAATGTAAGATGCTTAACATCAGCGTTAGTAGTAATGATCTTGCCCCCAGCAATTCCTTTCTTTGCAATCCATGTGGCAACGGTATAGCCGAAACCACCTAAGCCTATAACAGCCACGGGGGGATTTACAGCGCTAATTGATTCCTCAGATTTTAATTCCATATTATAGCTTCCGTATATAGGGGGTCAAGTATGTAACATTCTTTTTCTATATAAAGATTGACTTGGTGTTGTCGCGTTTCAGAAAAATCGAGGGTAATGAAATATATTAAGCCTGACCTCCCATTGTTTTAGGCATATGAAGGTCTACTGTATTTGATTATCACTTTTTTACATGTGCCTATTAGGCACAGCTTGATATTCATACTATTTTGCAAATAACCAGATAGCATAGCCCCATATATTGATATTTTCTTAAAGCCCTATGCCTAAAACCCATATTCCGTACCCTTTTTAGGAAGTGAAAAATAATTTTACTGCACTTAGTTTTAAAGTCTAGCATTGTTTATATATTTTCTACAACATGAGAAAAATGGGCGTTTTTTCGCATTGAGTGATTAATATTTTACCTAAGTATAGATAAAATAAAAATTTGAAATCGAGATGCTGAGGCTACATACTTAAATTAAAATTTGTAAGAGTCAAGGGTACGGAATGTCCGCTAAAAGATTGGGAGCTCAGGATTAAGTGTTAGAAGGGACTGAAATGAATATCATTGAGTCTAATCGGATAAAATCAAGTTGATTCATTCGGAAAAATTAAACATAATGTAATTTTTGTTAGCCGTACTCTATTTTAGCGCTACAATTATTAGTTTGGTCCAAGGTATTTTTCTGAGTGCATACAACTGGCGTGATATGTAATCATGATATACCAACATAACTGTAACGAGGCCTGTATATAGCGTTTTGGGGATTATTTCCTACAATCCCATAATTCAGTAAAAAAATCCGCAGCATTATCCCATTATAATACCGTACGGATTTTTTACTAAAGTGGGATAGCCCGGCAAGGATTCGAACCTTGGTCGCAAGGTCCAGAGCCTCGCATGATTGACCGCTACACTACCGGGCTTCTCGTCGTAAATGGCATTTTCTACGTATTATCTTTTCGGTACTTTGTAAACCCGTTACGGCAAATTCCCTTCCCCGCTCAATTCATGCTGCCGCTCGATATTCATCTGGATAAGTATCTCAAAAATCCTCTTCACCGCATCCCCGTCCAGCCCTCTCTCGGTCGCAGAATTCGCCACCCTGCTTAAAACCACATGGTTCTGATCCACATCATTGATCGGCTTGCCCTCGGCTTTTTTTGCATCAAGCACGTCCTTTGCCAGCGCGGTCCTCTGCTCTATAAGGTTGAGCATCTGGGCATCTATCTTCTCTATCTTCGCTCTGACCTCTTTCAGCGGCATGTTTTTCCACCCGTATTATTCACCTTTGTCCTTATCACCTTTCCGCCCATCCTGCCCCATACGCGCTCAAGCCTGTCAAGCTGTTCAGGGCTTCCAAGCGCAGTATATGCGGGTCCGGTGCCGGATAAGCTCACGCCTTCAACTCCCGCCCCAAGCGCCGCCATCATGGGCTCGGTGCTGAAGCCAAGCGCTGCGCAGTACAGGAAGCCGTTCAGGGTCATGGCTTTCTCGTAATTCCCGGAAAGAGCCTCGCCGTAAGCCATCTCAACCCAGGGCGCGATAAGGCGCGAGTTCGCAACGTTGGTGCCCGAACTGAACACCTTTTTCTCAGGCGCCAGAATGAGCACCTCTGAGTCGCGCTCCACCCTCCTGATAAGTTCCTTTTTCTTATTGTCCGTTATCACGAACCCGCCGAGCATCGAGGCGCACGCGTCGTCGAATGCGCCTGTGATAGTCACCTTTGCCTCAAGAGCAGCCTGAACGCCGATTTTCACTGCTTCAAGGGTTTCGAGCTTTTCCCCGAGCGCGTCCAGCGTAGCCAGTACGGCTGCGTTCGCTGCCGCGCTTGAGCTTTTAAGCCCGCTCGCGATCGGGATCTCGCTCTTTGTTGCTACGTTCGCGCCGCAATCGCAGCCGAAGCGCTGGAGTGTAAGCCTGGCGCAACGCTCTATAAGGGCGGTATCCCCTCCCCCTTCGATATATCCCTTTATTTTTCCTGAATCGGTCAGCGTGACCTCAGCCTCTGTCCGGAGGTCAATGCCGAAGGCTGCCCCTTTCCAGGTGGCGATTGCGTTGATTACCGTTCCTGCCCCGAGGGCATAAGCGTATCCGGTTTGCTTCATATTCTTTGCTTCAAATCATTTATTTGCCTGTTCTATTTTATCGCGCAGTGTCTTCAGTTCTTTTATCGCAAGCTCTCTTGTAAACTCAGCAGGGTTCTCCTGGCGGTCGTATTTGCTTAAAAGCCAGTTAATATAATCAAGTTCTTCAAGCGCCGATTCAAAATCAGGCACATAACCTGCAAGCTCATTAAGCGGAATCACAACCGCTGTCCCTTTTTCAGTCCTCTGGTCTATTCCGTTGACAACGATGATAAAATTATACTTCCTGAAACCAAACGCCCTGGCGATATTCCTGGATATGCCCTTTATCTGTTGCGCCCTTTTAGCCTCCAGGTTCTTATATACCGATGGTGAGTCTTTGTATTCGATGAACAATATCGCTTCATTGTTCCAGAGAACCGCATCGAATTCCACCTTGTTTGCCATGTTCTTGAAAGCCAGCACGTTAAAAAGCACGCCGCCGCACCACTGGAGGTTCAGGTTGGCGCGCAGCGACAGCTCGGATCTCTGGACATCGGGCCGCAGCTTAAGTGTATATGGTTCAGCTTTCAGTTCCATAATTTGACACTTTATTTCTTATTTATTAATGATCTCCATCCTTACAGTAGTAAAAACCGGTCCCCGTGTATCTATTTTTCTCTTGTTGCCGGTTATATAGCGCTGCGCGATAGGGTCTATCCTGATATTTATCTCGGACGGAACCTTGATTATCCTCACACGCGTCTCACAGCCTTCGCCTTTCCGGGCAGCTTCCTCTATGTCCTTTGCACAGCGCGCTGCGAACGCATCTACGTATCTTACGTCCGTGCTCGTCCCGTTCTTAAAAGCGTCATCCCACCTTGAGGTTCTCGGCAGCCCCAGGATATCGTTCCTGTAGGATATCACTTCGTTCATCGCGGCAGGACCGCAAAGTTTGGTATTCTCCTCAGGTTCCACGACCTTTACCCTGATGTTCCTGTCGAACAACTGCCCTTCCCACGCTGTGAACTCGCACGGGCTCTGGGTATTCCCGTTCTGTTCGCATGCTCTGATGATCGCTTTCTGTATCTCTCTTCCCGCCTCAGTCGCCGGTACATCCTCGACGTATATCATTGAAGCGATATCACTGTCAGATAATACCCAGTTGGTCTTATACTGGAACTGCGGGTACGTGAGCGCACGGACGTCTGTGGAATCGTGAAGTATCATCGCCAGGCGCTCAACGCCCATGCCCAGGTTCATCACGGGGTAGGGGATATCATACTGAGCTAGCGCGGATGGCGAATATATGCCGAATGTCGCGACCTCAACCCAGCCGTCTTTGTACTTTGTCTTTGAACCCACAAGTTTCGGGTGAAATGCGAATACCTCGGTCTGGGTATCGGGCACATAGTACTTGCTCCTCTTATCATCAGGTCTGAACTTGAAATTAGAGAAACCGAACTGGGAAAGAAGACCTGCAGCTACGGCTTTCCCTTCCTCTACGCTTGTGTTCTCGTCCATTATGACGCATGAGGCTGAATAATAAGCCATGAGCCTTGTTGCATCTTCAGCCTGCTCGCGCCTGAAGCACCTGTCCACTGAAAAAAGCCGGAGGGGCGGCGAACGGTAATCGCACATCTCACCAAGGCTTATGAACCAGCCAGAGGTCATGTGGCTGCGAAGCGTATTCTGGGAACATACCGGGACAAGCGATTTGAATTCCGGGAATACCCGGTCTATCATCATAGCCACTTTCGAGTCCGAGACCTTCAATTCAGCCGCCATCTCCGGCACCAGGTCATCCCCTTCTATCTCGCCTTTCTTGTAAGCGTGGAGTATCTGCCGTATCTTTTCCACTCCCTCATCGCTTAAATCGCCAAGGATGCCCTTTATTTCCTCTATCCTCTCGTCCGATATTCCCACGTTGGGTCGCGGGAGCCCGCCGATGTAGAAGCAGCGATCAAGCACAGCCAGCGCCTCGTATCCGAACTGCCTGTGGATATCCCTGTCCTCCACTATGATGGGGTTCATGAACTCCTCAAAACCCATGCGCATGTACGCTTCGCGCAGGCGCTGGATGGTATCGAACACGGGATGGGGTTTGCCGTATTTCAATGCGAACCGCGGGTATCTTTCATTGATTCCCGGATTGGAGACGTATTTTTTACCATCGTTCCATGCAACATCAAAATCTCTCTTTGTTGCCTCTTTGATCTCGTCGGGATTGAATTTCATGGTTTTGCGTCTCTCCGATATCTGTGTAACCTTATATTACTTCTGCATCATCCCACCGCCGATGTTTTTATAAACCCGCCTCTCATCATCATATCCACAAGCACAAGCGCTACCATGGCTTCTGCCACTGGCACTATGCGCGGCGGGATCGAGGGGTCGTGGCGTCCGCGTATCTTTATTTTAGCTTCATCCATTTTGCTCAGGTCAACGGTGCACTGCTCCTTTGAGATGGAAGGCGTGGGTTTAACTGCTATTCTGCATACTATTGGCTCGCCTGTACTTATGCCTCCGAGGATACCGCCAGCATTGTTGGTAAGCATTCCCGGCTTTCCGTCGCGAAGTATAATCGGGTCGTTCATCTGGCTTCCTCTCATGACAGCGGAACTAAAACCTGCACCGATCTCGATGCCTTTCACAGCGCCTATGCTCATCAATCCCCTTGCAAGCTCCGCGCTCAGTTTATCAAATACCGGCTCTCCCACGCCTGCGGGAACGCCGAGGCTTATTATCTCCACTATCCCTCCTGCGCTATCGCCTTCGCTCCGTTCAGCCTGTATCATGGCGTACATCTTGAGGGCAGCATCCGGGTCTGCGCATCTCACCGGGTTTTTTTCCGTGTTCTCGCGTATGTCTCCTATATTTACTGACTTTGCGCGAATACCTCCGAGTTCTACCACATGACCGAGAATTTCAATCCTATGAGCGGCTAAAATCTTCTTTGCGACCGCGCCTGCTGCAACGCGCCCTGCGGTCTCCCTTGCGGATGACCTCCCTCCTCCCCGCCAGTCACGGAAACCGTATTTCAATTCATATGTCAGATCGGCATGCCCGGGGCGGGGTGTACTGCGTAGTTCCTCGTACTTGCTTGAATCAACGTCCCTGTTCCTGACCATTATCGATATCGGCGCACCTGTTGTTTTTCCTGAGAATACGCCTGACAGGATCTCAGCCTTATCTTCTTCTTTCCGCGGAGTGGTTATATCGCTCTGTCCGGGGCGGCGGCGGTCAAGCTCTTTCTGGATATCAGCTTCGCCAAGCGCAATGCCTGCAGGGCAGCCGTCTATCACAACGCCTATAGCGGCACCGTGGCTCTCGCCCCAGGTCGTTATTCTAAAGAGCGTGCCAAAGGTATTTCCAGACATGAACCTTAGTTAAGTTCGATTGTTTATATAACTGCTTGGATTATTACAATTATGATAGAGATATACGTGGACACTGAAAAATGTACAGGATGCGGGGAATGCATCAGGGTATGCCCCAAGGGTCCGAGGATATACCGCATCATCGAGAAAAATGGCAGGAGAGTGGCAGAGGTCGTGGACATGAGCTTCTGCATCGGCTGCACTACCTGCGTTATGGCATGCAAGCCTGGGGCGATACGATTAGTGCGGAACTGGTAACTGTTTCACTTGACAACCGCGTCCCTCATGTCCGCCCCGAAAACCTGTGCTATCCCGCATGCCGCCCACGCGTTCAGCACCCATGCGAAGCTTATGAACACAGGCAGCCCTTCACCGAACGCGTAGCTCCACAAACCGCTCACAGCGCCGAGCAGTTCCATCGAGCCCCCCAGCGCGACAGCGACGATGACGAAGGCGAAGTTCCATTCAAGACCCTGCCTGTTATTATAGAACAGACCCAGCACGGCGAACGCAAAGTACATTGCAATGACCTGCGGCGTAGCAAGCGCAGAGTAGCCCTCGAACACCATAAAAACCGCAAAAGCGAGCAGGATCAGAATAGCCGGGAAAATCCTCAATCTTTTACCTTTCAGGCTCACGAACGCGAACACATGCTGCAGGTATGATGTGATGCCCAGTAACGCAATAATAAAGAGCGGGGTTGAGAACAGAGCAAAAAGCGGAGGCGCGCCGCCGTCAATATAGCGCCACATGCCTGCCAGCACTGCATAGCGCTCCACGATAAAGGATACCAGGATCGAGGCTAAAGATATCGAGATGAGATGCCTGGTCTTCATTCTTCTTGCGAACAGGGCTCCGAGAACGATAGCAGCCAGGAAGCCGAGTGAGAACTCAAGAGAAGAGCTTGCAATAAATCCGCCTGAAATGAAGCCGAACAGCGATAGGACCGCAAGAATAATTACGACCATGAGATTTATTCCTTTTCTCTTTTTGCTCTGAGGCGTATCCGGCTTCCTGTCCATCGTCCATCTGATGACATCGTTGAGTATCGACAAAAGCCCTGGAGTGAAATATTTAATGAGCGGCAGTCTTGATGCATCGAAAAGGAACACGTCTGAGCCCATATTGAAGAAGGTATCCCAGCCCGGGATCTGGAGCAGCATATGTGTACTCTTTACGTAGAGCTTTGCGACCTCAGGGTCAGGAAGAGTCCATTTGCCATCCGAGATGTGAGGAGGAATAGATGAGATGTCGAACTTCACAGACGCGTCCCCAAGACCCCTCTCATGCGCGAGCCTGAGATGATCTATCTCCTTTACCGGGTCGCTGTAGCCCATGAGCTGTGAGGCTATCGCATCCGCAGTCACCACGCTGTTGGATGCGACTATGGTCCGGAAATCAACCGGCTCGCAGGAGAGGGGACCGACCGTTTCGCCGCCAATGGTCCCGTCGATGATCGTAAGGTTGGGCGTGAACGCATGATTTACCCAGTATATTACCTCATCTATGCCGAGCTTGTGGTACTTTGCCTTGTCTATCTCAGGGAACGTACCGTACATGTTCTTCATACCGAGAGTCACGCTTGTCATAAGATGTGTCTTCATGGCAGGTACGGAGATTATTACGTCAGCGTTCACTATCTCTTTCGAAACATGTTCCCTGCTCAGCAGGCTCTCCTCGCCGAAATCAAATTTGACTATCCTGGTGTCAGAGAGGTTTACAAGCTTTACTCCCTTCAGGGCAGCCCATTCTACCCATCCCTCGTCCTTTGCATTGCTCCAGAACTTTGTCCATACCATGTCCGCGTCGCAAATGAAGGGGTCACCTCCTGCCTCGCGCACCATATCCACAACGTAGCCTGCGACTTCCCTGGTCGTATAAGTCCCTGACAGCTCAGGCACGCCGCCGCAGATATTCACCTTGATCATGACCTTATCGCCCGGATTCACAAAGCTCTTCATCCCGCCAAGAGCCTCGACCGCTTTTCTCACAGCCTGTTCCGGGTCGCTTATGCCGCGCCCGGTATCAGGATAGCGGACAACTGAATACTTCAACTCGGAGTTAGTCCTTCGGCTCTTAACATCTTTGTAGGAGTACACCTCTTTTGAGAATCTCCTGCGCTTTGAGAGCATAAGCGCAGAGGCATAGCCAAAATATATCCACAGGGGATAGAGCGCAAAGAGGAAGAGCACAACGAGCAGGGGAACGTCTTTTTTGTAAATGCCTGTAATGTTCGAGTGCAGCATGAACTCAGAGCCGCTCATGCCATTGCAGAGCACTGGGAAAACACAGCGGAACATATCCGTATATAGCAGCAGGCTGAAGAATATGAAGGCAAGAACGATCAGCAAGCCGACGATTATACGGGCAAGCCTCTCCATCCTCAGTCTGTTGCCTGCAAGATAAAGCGCGACACCTAAACCAAACAGCGCCGGCGGGTCTAACAGGAAACTCATGCCATCACCTTGGCATAAGAGGGCAATTCACTACTTAAAAGTTCCCCCTGCCCTTACTTCCCAACCTGCCCGTTCGATGACACCACCAGCATTCAGGTAACCCGTTTGGATAGATGATATCATAACATAATTAACCTGACTATTACGAATGTATTACAGAAGCATCATCAAAGTATTAACCATAACCCCAATTAGTATTACGCGTAATACTTTTAAATAACATGCGTTTATAATAGGCAAGCATCACCCTGTCAGGTACGATAGGGGGGAGATTTATGAAAGTCCGGAGAACCGTTTCTGTAGACAAAGGCGACCTTGAGGCGTTAAGACCGCTTCTGGAATCCAACGGCAATAACCTCAGCCTGGCTCTGAGGAAGTTAATAGAGGAATACAGACAGAAGACAGCTATGAGCATGATAGGCGGTGACCAGCAGAAGATGATTATGCTGAGGAATCAGATCATCGAGACGAGGATTGCCGCGCTCATACCCGTGCCTCTGATAAAATGGCTGCTTAAAAAGTACCAGGCCGTCCCTCCGCTGGGTACGTTCAGGGTAATTATGGAAAAATACACGAAACTGCTCGGTATAAACAGTCTCACCTTCAGTGATTACATCAAGATGATCAATGCCCATCAGGATGTTTTTGGGTACCAGATACGCCAGCATATAGAGGTCAGCCCTGATCTCAGGAACATAAGGATATCGTTCGAGGGCGAGGATGCGGATCACTTAAAAGGCACTGTCATCAACTATTCAAGCATGCTTGCACACAATCCTATCAAGCTAAAGACCAAACGGTGCGTGGAATCTCCCAACCTCATCATAATTGAATACGAGCAGTGCGACAGCGAGGAAGAAGCCTATAAATCTGTGGTGGACCTTTTCGGGTACAACCAGTTGACCTTTGACGAGATCCAGAACAATATACATTTCTGGAGGAACGCTGTCAATGTCCTGAGGGCAGACAATTACGAAGATATAATCGTAAGCAGGGATATCTTCCAGAAGCTCCTTAAGTCCCATGAGTTCTCAGAGCAGCTCGGTGATATGATCTCCATAATATACAACGTATCAGTCGAGGATGCCGATTATAAGACCATTACCGGGTTCATAGGAGATATCTGCAGGACGAACGGACTGATCTACAGGATGGAAAATAACGATAACGAAGTAAGGATATACCATACGTTCGACGATAAGGAGATCATCCGTACGGTCAATGAGACTATCATCAAAACGCTGGCGGTGGCAGGTCATCAGTTTGTGCTCAAGAAAGGGGACAAGATGACGATACTGAGCAGAAAGTGATAACTCTTATATCTTGGGTTTTCTTAACACAGCCATTCCTGAAGCTGCAACTTATATCCTTGTACCTTCACCTGGAGGCAAAAGCCACCTCTCGCCCCAGGCTCTCATCTCCAGCAGGGCTTCTTCATAGAAGGAGGTAAGGTCGGGTTCGAATATGTCTTAGCTCTGTTCCTTGTGGCTGTGTACCTTGTGATAAACGGCGCAGGCGAGCTGTCTGTGGACAGGCTCATCAGGGAAAAAGCAGGCGGTGGTATAATTGGGAAACTGCTCTCTTAAAAACCGCACGGCTTCGGACACGGAGGAACCGCAAGGTAAAAAAAATGGAAAAAAGGCGTTTTCCGCCTATTTCTCCATATACATGTAGGCAGACTTGAACTTAACGAGCCCAGCATAGGCACTGGCTCCAAGGTCCTGTCCGTCTCTTGTTCCCGTGGCTGTAGCCTCTCTGTAGGTTGAGGAGTCGCTGTACTTGCTTATGTAATCGCCGTATTTCGATATCGATTTATAGCTGCCTTTTGAGGTATCGCCCACACCTGTCCACTGTGCCTGGATGGTGGTTGGCTCCGGGGTGTAAGAATACCAGTCGTAGAGGTCTACCTGCACCGCAGAAAGAGATGCTGAGTTAAGCTTCCCATCCATTTCGAAGACATTATCTGTGGTGAACTTGTAACCCCACTTGCAGGAGTAGTTCCCTGATGAATCTGATGTGCAGACCGATATATATATATCGGTGCCATCATACGTCTCCGCAACATTGAGGTACGTATCCGCAAAACCATCCGTCGTCATCTCGGACCAGCTCGCATATGCTGAAAGACCGCTCTGCCTGTTTATCGTTTTTGATTCAAGTGCGGCTGCGCTCAAGGCTACTGAAATCAGAACCATGAGGGCAAATACCACCGCATATAGTTTCTTCATCTTTTTACCTCCTTTTTATACTTGCACCTGAAGCAAGCAAGGTTATGGATGAAATCATAGTATAGTTAAAATTATTTACTGGAAATGTGTTACAAAATCATTAAAAGCGTATTAGCTATAGAACCGATCGTATTACATGTAATACAGTTAAATAATATAAGGGATAACGGTATTCTGAAGTCATATCGATATTGAGGGTGGCATAAAAATGAAAGTTCAAAGGACTATCTCCATAGATGAGGGTGACCTTAAGACATTAAAACCGTTCTTAGATTCAAACGACAGTAACCTCAGCCAGGCGATAAGGCAACTGATCAACGATTACAGGCAGATGACCAGCCTTAGCGGGAAGACAGCGGATCAGCAAAAGGTGATGATGCTCAGGAACCAGATAATAGAGAACAGGATAGGAGCGCTCATACCCGTTCCGCTGGTCAAATGGCTTGTCAAAAGGAGCCACGGCGTGCCTCCACTGGGTACATTCAGGATAATCATGGAAAAGTATACAAAACTACTCGGGATTAGCAGCCTCACTCTTTCGGATTATGTTAACATGATCAATATCCATGGCGATGTTTTCGGGTACCAGATCAAACAGCAGATAGAGGTGGGGCATGATTCCAAGAGCATGCGTATCTCATTTGAGGCTGATGACCCGGATAACCTGAGAGGAGCGGTCCCGCATTATTCATGCATGCTCGCCCACTATCCCCTTAAACTAAAGACTAAAAAGGTAATAGAATCCCCGAGCCTTATAATAGTCGATTACGAGCAGTGCAACAGCGAAGAGGATGCCTACAGGTCGGTTATAGACCATTTCGGTCATACCGGGCAGGTATTCGATGAGATCCTCAGGGATATCCCGTTCTGGAATAACACGGTCAGCATCATGAAAGCAGACCATTACGAAGATACCATCCTCAGCAGGAGCATCTTGCTTAATATCTTTAAATCCTGTGAATTCTCGGCTCACCTCAATGACCTTATCACTTCAATATACGGTGTATCAATCGATGATGCCGATTACCGGCAGATACTGCGGTATATAGGGAACATTTGCCAGACTAACGGATTAATCGAGAGTATCGATAGCGATAATGGCAAGATACGGATTTATCATACCTTTGATGACAGGGATATCATCCGCATCATCAATGATACCATCATCAAAACGCTGGAAATGTCGGGGCAAAATTTTGTGTTCAAGAAGAAGGATAAACTCACGATACTGAACCGGAGCGACCTTTAAATGGCGTTTTGACCCGCCCTATGCAAGGAATCAATTTAATATAGTTGAAAGCCTTTTAATCTATTCGAATATGCATAAAGTCGGAATCGCAGATACCACGTTCTCCCGCATCAACATGGGGAAAATAGCAATCGACGAGCTAAGGAAAGGCGCATCCGTACAGGTAGAGCGCTACACCGTGCCCGGGGTAAAGGACCTCCCTGTGGCATGCAAGAAACTGATCGAGGAGAAAGGGTGCGATATAGTCATGGCCCTTGGCATGCCGGGCTCGCAGGAGATCGACAAGATATGCGCGCACGAAGCATCCCAGGGCATAATCCAGGCGCAGTTGATGACCAACAGGCATATCATCGAGGTCTTTGTGCACGAGGATGAGGCAAAAGACGAAAAGGAGCTTGCATGGCTCATGGAGAGGCGCACGCGCGAGCACGCGCAGAACGTGATAAAGCTGCTCTTCCACCAGGAGCTACTGCAGCGCGAGGCTGGCACAGGGCAGAGGCAGGGCTTTGCCGATATCGGACCGATAAAGCAATAATGGGGGAGTATGACAGAACCGATCACCTTAAAAGACTATATTGAGTACAGCAGTGGAGCAGTAGTGAGCAAGACCCTCAAAGAGAACAGGGCTGGCACAATAACCCTGTTCGCTTTTGACGCAGGGCAGGGGTTGAGCGAGCATTCCGCGCCTTTTGATGCCGTCGTCCAGGTCATCGAAGGGGAGGGACAGTTCATTATCGGAGGCGAGGAGCATAATGTTAAAGCCGGGCAGTTGATCATAATGCCTGCCAGCGTTCCTCACGCAGTAAGGGCAAAGCTGAGGTTCAAGATGCTGCTCACCATGCTGCGGGCATAAACGTACATTGACAAAGCATTAACGAGACCATCCGCTAATTCCAGCTTCTCAAATTGCATATTATCTTTGAGGTTAAAAATCAGTCAATAGATATGATTGACAGGATTAACAGGATAGATTTTTTACATTTCAATCCTGTTAACCTGCCACAGTATCAAATGAACCAATGCACCTTCCACACTTTACAATCATCCTACCAATGCAGATTTAGATTAAAAACAACGAACTCGTACGAACTGGTACGAACTCAATGATATGCTGGCTTAAGTTTGTTTAAGCCTGTTACAAAATCTAACAGTGAGTTCGTATTGAGTTCGTACGAGTTCGTTGTTTATGCTATTAAATTGTAAACTACTTTAATTATCCGTAGCAAGTTTATTTTATAAATATCAAATATATCTCTGCATCTGCAGAATGCGGGCTGTTAATCCTGTTATCCCGTCAAATTAGCGGATGGTCTCAGCATTAACAAAAGGCTTAAATCAGAGTATGACTGTTTAGAGTCGTTCGTATCTGAGATGTGCCGCCATAACTCAGCTGGTAGAGTGCCTGGCTGTTAACCAGGATGTCACAGGTTCGAGCCCTGTTGGCGGCGTCCGGACAAGCTTAATTTTTGGGCCCGTAGCTTAGTCCGGTTAGAGCGCCCGGCTCATAACCGGGCGGTCACCGGTTCAAATCCGGTCGGGCCCATGACTCTATATTTATTCATGCTGTAATTTTAGTAGTCTTTTGGCTGAGGGTCAAATGGTTAATGCTAACCGTATTTTTAAGGGCTATAGCTTACTTATTTCCCACCTCGAACCAATCTTTAAAGACATTTTGCTTTAACTCATCAACCTTGGGAATTTTAACTGTTAAAATCTTGTCTGGCTAATCCTTTCTTAATCTCATAATCTCATAATCTCCTCTATATGGGTATCAGTAATTGAGAATATTCCAGTGCAATAACCCTATCAGCAAAGGAAACATTTAATTCCAAAAACGGCTAAACACTATAAAAAGGCAAATATGGACAACTCGACGAAAGAACACTGGGATGAAATTTATACATGGTTAGAAACGGACGAGTTGGGCTGGTACGAAGAAGTACCTGAACCTTCCATAAAGTTACTATCTAAATGCCATATTAATAAAGATGAACCTATATTGGATATCGGGGCGGGCACATCAACGTTTGTCGATTATCTTGTTGACCAAGGATTTAAAAACGTTGTTGCTGTTGACATAAGCGAAAGAGCTTTGAACAAACTGAAAGAAAGATTAGGCAAAGAAAAAGCCTCCATGGTAAGATGGATAGTGGATGATATTACTCAGCCAACCCATGTACAGGATCTAAGAGACATTGCTGTATGGCATGACAGGGCTTTGCTGCATTTCCTGTTGGAAGAGAGCCAGCAGCACACGTATTTATCACTGCTAAAGAAAGTGGTTGAAAAGGACGGTTATGTCATTATCGCCGCCTTTTCGTTAAGAGGGGCAAAAAAATGCAGCGGTTTGGATATTAAAAATTATGACAAAAACATGTTATCAAAGTTCTTAGGAAAGGATTTCACCCTGCTTGAGTATTTCGATCACACGCATTACATGCCTTCGGGTGAGCCAAGGCCATATATATATGCGTTGTTCCAGAGAAATCAGTAAAAAGACAAGGAACCAAGAAATCAATGGGTTCATCCAGCACAGCATCCCTATATTTCATATATCGGAAAAGCATCAGCTTTTCTGTACTCGATGCGCATAATAGCAATACCATCATAATAATAATAATAATTATCTATAGGATTTAATATAAGCATAAATATTTATAGTAGAAATAACCATATTGAATATTGTAGTAGGATTAAGCACCTAACGCCTTTAGTACCCTCAGTCTCCTTCGACCCATCGTTTTTAATTAGGTGCTTAATCTCTACATCTCTTATTATGGGAGCCTATATGAAAGCACTTATAAGACAAATAGACGAAAAGAATGAAGAAATTGCAGATACACTTATTTCTTTAGGCATGAGAAGACCTATTGCCAGAGTCCTGAGCTATCTTAAAAATGGGGATGAAGTTACATCGGTTGAACTTGAAAGAGGTACAGGATTGCGCCAGCCCGAAGTCAGTATTGCAGCTAAAGAGTTAAAAGAACATGGCTGGATAAGTGAACGAGAAGAGAAGAAGTCAGGGAAGGGAAGACCGTATAAAGTATATTCGCTCAAAGTCGGGTTTAATAAGATAATCGCCAACCTTGAAAAACAACAGAAAAAAGCAGTTGACGAAATACAGATAAACATTAAGCGATTGAAGACGTTGGAAAATATTACGCCCTCCAGATCATAACGATAGGTTAAAATAAAGAAACCAGTCGAATAAACAGATTCTTCGGCAACCTTCTTGAGTAGTTAAAGATTAGATGGAGATAAGATGGACTTCCCCGTCTAAGCCTATCATGCTGAGAAAGTGCTGTTTAGAGAGTGAATATATTACGGAGGGGGAAGTCCATAACTACTTCTTAAAAGTCATGTATATAAACAGAGTTGTGAATCGCGTGCCAATCATGCTTAATATTGTGTCAACCTGATAGAATGCAGGTAAAAACGTATGAAAATTGTACATGTTCAATCAGTGCTTCCAGAAGAAGATATAATTGCATTGAAGAAAAAAGCTAATGAGCCCTCTATTAAAGAGGCAATTTCAAAGGCCATATACCATTATTTAAAATGCAGTTGAGAAGTGTGAGATACCGTAAATAAATAGCTCTATTTTTACCTGCTACCTTTCTTTCGGGGTGAGTCTGTCACCGATTGCCGTCTTCGTATTATATAAAGGCTTGTATTAAGACCCCATTATTTCAACTGGAATTATATATATATACATCATATACATTTGAATGATGTACATTATCAAGCTTTTTATCTATTCCCCGCCTCGAACAAATCTTTAAAATTGCTCTTCTTTAGCTCGTCTATATTAGCTATTTTCACTGGGAGTTGTACCGACATTAGTCTCATGCATGTAACTTTTTATAATAATATTTAATGATTTTAAACAAGCAACTATCGATTTATAAGCTTTGTTCTCTT
>Ga0209749_1000651_pt1 | contig 42099 bp, 35 predicted proteins | sample EPASupsiteSAE347_FD_187267 | JGI IMG/M metagenome (GOLD analysis project Ga0209749, IMG submission 187267) | Bioremediated contaminated groundwater from EPA Superfund site, New Mexico - Sample SAE3-47 (SPAdes) (version 2) | ecosystem: Environmental > Aquatic > Deep subsurface > Groundwater >...
TACGATGCGGCCGGAAACCTGCGGCGCAAGATCAACTTCCGTGCATTCGATCGTGCCGGAACCGTCCGGCGCTTTGCCGTTCCATGCGCAGCCGGACAGAAGAAACAAGATCGTCAGTATTGTTATTGTTGTTTTCATATTTCGTCAGGCGACGGATGGCCCTCCATTTTCCCCCCTGGTGGATGGACGCGCTCCCGGCTTCGCCGAGGCAAGTCGTCGCGCCCAGCGGCCGCCGCGCCGGAAAGCAGCAATTCGATAATCTGTTTTTTTCTTTCGTCGAACGAGGGCAAATTCCCTGGAATTTTTCCGCCGGCCAGGCCGGCGGCTATCTGTTGCGCCTTGAGGGTAAAAATGCACATGCCCAGAATACTCCACCAGAGCTGGATCGGCGCAAATGGTTTCAATTGATTGCGGTCTATTCCCTCCTGCAGCACGCTGAGGGGCAGCACCTCCTTGTCCCTTACCAAATCGCCGATGATATTGACTAGGAGTCCGGTATGCAGACTGAACACCATCACCATCAGGCGCATGCGTTCGGGCCGGCTTTCGTAATAAGCCGAAAATGCCGTTGACAAGGAAACTTATACGTTCCATGGCGTTCCTGAAGGAATGTTTTTGGCGTTCGAGCATGGAGAGGAAATCGCGCAATACCATGCGGATGGCTTCCTCGAAGAGTTTTTCCTTGTTTTCGAAATAATAATAGATGAGCGCGCTGTTGAAGCCGGCCTTTTTGCCGACGAGCCGGATAGTGGCGCCTTCAAGGCCCTGGTCGGCGAAGACGCCGACCGCGGCCTCGAGTATTTTGAAAGCCTGGCTTGAGTCGTATCTGCCCATTGGTCGCTCCGGTTTTTTAATGCTTTGATTTAATCAAACGATTAAACAACTGTCAATTATTTCTTTTCAGGACCTCAGCGATTCTCATTTTGGGTGTGAGCAGATAGCTGGTGGGGGCGGGGTTGCTGCGGTGCAAAAGGGCGGCGGCGTGCAGAGGCGGACTCGTGTTTGCGGAAAATCCGGCTTGCGGATGTGGCTGCTGGGGCAAATTGCTGGTTTGGCGGTGGAAGCAGAGATTCGTCGGAAGGCGTGGCCGGATGAAGGTCCGCGAGCTATGAGGAACGTTTGCCGCGTTTGATCCATATGTCAAGGATGGCTATGTCGGCCGGATTTACACCGGGAATTCTCGAGGCCTGACCCAATGTGTGCGGCTTGATCCTTTTCAATTTTTGCTGCGACTCGTATCTCAGAGCCTTGATTTTGTCGTAATCAATCCAGGTGGGAATAACGTATTTTTCCACATCAGAATATCTTGCGATCTGTTCCAATTCCCTCTTTATATAGCCATGGTATTTCAAATTGATTTCTATCTGTCGCATGACTTCATCAGGAATATCTTTATGACCAGGAATGCGTTCATAACCGGCATTACCGCTTATAATCATGCGCGCCAACCCTGACCTCATCAGCCTATCTATTTCATTATTAATGAGTTGAAGCTTTTTATCGCGCTCGGATAAGTCGGCGCGCGAGCATATGCCGATTTGTTTTGCATGCGACATCATTCTGTACGTGGCATTGTCCTGCCTGAGAGCCAACCGATGTTCGGCCCGTGAAGTAAACATCCGGTATGGTTCGTCAACCCCCTTGGTAATCAAATCGTCAATTAAAACTCCGACATATCCCTCTTTCCTTGAAACCGTAATTTTTTCTTTGCCGATTGTTTTCCTGGCAGCATTGACCCCGGCAATGAATCCTAACGCGGCAGCTTCCTCGTAGCCGGTTGTGCCGTTTAATTGTCCTGCTATGAAAAGATTTTCTATTACTTTGGATTCCAATGTATTACTAAGCTGTGTAGGATCAAAAAAATCATATTCTATTGCATATCCGTAAATTATTATTTTTGCTTTTTCAAGTCCGGGGATTGAATGAATCAGTTTCTCTTGAACTGCTTCCGGTAAACTGTTTGAAGTGCCGTTCGGATACATTTCCGAGGCATCTCTACCCTCTGGCTCAATGAAAACATGATGTCGCGTCTTGTCTGAAAATTTTACAATTTTATCTTCTATTGATGGACAATACCTGACGCCGGTGGACTTGATATGTCCTCCGTATAATGAACTGTTCTTTAAATTGTTTTTGATGATTTGATGTGTTTTTTTATTTGTATGGGTCAAGTAACATGGTATTTGGTCCGATCCCGGAACCCATGGCCGCATGTCAGGAGAAAAATGTTCCACGTGGAACATTTTTTGCATCTGATCTGTCCCCAAGGTGACTGCATGTGTTTTTTCGTATTCAAAATCAATTTTACCGGCTATTGATATTAGTGGCGGTGGATTTTCGCCCGGCTGAAGTTCAATCGCATCATAATTGATTGAATCCTTATGGATTCGCGGCGGTGTGCCTGTTTTGAACCTAAGGACATTCATGCCAAGTTTTTTTAATGTACTGCCAATATGCGTATCGGCTGATTCTCCGATCCTACCACCAGGATATGATTTGTCGCCAACGTGAATGGTGCCGTTCATGAAAGTACCCATTGTCAGCACCACGGTTTTACCTGATATTTTTTTATGCTCATCTGTAATGATGCCTTTTATGCTTCCATTTTCCATCCATAAGTCAGCAACAACACCTTCATGGACGCTGAGGTTGCCGGTGTTTTCTATAATAGATTTCATTCTGCGTGAATAGGCTGATTTGTCGCACTGGATGCGCGATGCCTGGACTGCCGGACCTTTGCGTCTATTCAATACACGGAATTGTATTCCTGTATAATCAGCGTTCCTGCCTATTTCTCCTCCCATGGCGTCAATTTCCGCCACAAGATGCGACTTACCTATTCCTCCTATGGAAGGATTGCAGGACATTCTGGCAATGGAAGATTTTCCAGGAGTAACCAGCAGCGTTTTTACTCCGATCCTTGCCGAAGCAAGCGCGGCTTCACAGCCGGCGTGTCCGGCGCCAATAACTATGACGTCAAAATTCATTTTCCGACACAAAAGCGGGTAAATATGGAATCCAACATTTCATGGTAAAAATTTTTCCCTGTAAGGATAGCCAATTGTTCGTTTGCCTCCCTGATCTTCTGGGCGACTATTGCAAGCAATGATTCATCTCTTTGTTTCATCAATGCCGTTGCCTCTGATACCATGCCTTCGGCAGTCATTAAAATATGCCGGTGACGCTCTGAAATAACGATGTTGCTTATGTGCCTTTTGTTCGAATTCAATTTGCTGGCAATCGCTTTTTTTAATCTTGTTAATCCTTTATTATAAATAAGTTGCGTATTTTCGAAACGATGACTTTTCAACGAAGCAGGCAAGGCGCAATTGCCCAAATCCGTCTTGTTTTTAACCACTATGATTTTTCCGTGAGGAATTCGCAGGATGGAATCACGTTCCTGGTTTGTCAGGCGTTTCGATCCGTCTATGACATACAAGATAAGATCAGCCCCGGAAATTGCATCGCGGGCGCGGCGGACGCCTTCTTTTTCTATTTCGCATTTCGAATATCGCAAACCGGCCGTATCAACCAGCCTGATCGGTATTCCGTTGATTACCATGTGTTCCTCTATTATATCCCTGGTTGTGCCCGGGATCGGGGAAACAATCACCCTCGCTTTTCCCAAGATGGCGTTCAGTAAAGACGATTTGCCGACATTCGGCCTTCCGGTGATAACGACCAAGGCGCCATCCTTTATGAGATGGCCTTCATCATAAGTCCCCAGCAGGGCTTTGATTTGATTTTGTATTTTGCCAAGCCGCTTTTTTATTGACGCGTATAATGGCGGCAGAAAATCCTCTTCCGTAAAATCGAGGCTCGCTTCAAGATCGGCGCATAATTGAAGCATATTGTTATAAATATTTTCAATTGAACGAGTTAGGACGCCATTCAACTGCTCGACGGCCAGGTCGGCGCTTTTGTCGGTCTGGGCTCTGATCATATCCAGAACCGCCTCGGCCTGCAGCAGGTCTATTCTGCCGTTCAAAAAAGCTCTTCTGGTAAATTCTCCCGGTTCAGCGGGCCGGACATTATGACGAAGGATGGCCCGCAATATTCTCCTGGCGGATATACTGCCGCCATGACATTGGAATTCGACCACGTCCTCGCGGGTATAACTGCGGGGCGCTCTCATGACGAGCAGAATCGCCTCGTCAAGCGCCCTGCCGTTGTCAACCACCCGGCCGTAGAACAGGGCGTTCCCCCTGGTTGGAATTGAAGTTTTGCACCTGAATATTTTTCCGGCCACGGAAACGCTTTCCGGACCTGAAACGCGAATGACGGCAATGCCGGCTTCTCCGGGCGCGGTGCTGACGGCGGCAATTGTATCGTTTTTGGACATCAAATAAAATATTGTTAAAAGAATACGGCTTGTTATGATGGGCGGACAAGGACGCAATATATCAAATAGCGGTAAAATCGCGAGAAACAAAACGAAAGGAAAAATATATGGCGCGCGTATACAATTTCAATGCCGGCCCTGCGGTTCTGCCTTTGGAAGTGCTGGAGGAGGCCAAAAGTCAACTGGTGGATTATCAGTCTTCCGGAATGTCAATCATGGAGAGCAGTCATCGCGGCAAGGAATATGACGCCATCCACTCGGAAGCGATCGCCAATTACAAAAAACTTTTCAATTGTTCCGACGATTACGCCGTATGCTTCATCGCCGGCGGCGCCAGCATGCAGTTTGCCATGGTGCCGCTCAATTTGCTTGGCGCGGGTCAGACGGCCGACTACATCAATTCCGGCGCCTGGGCGTCGAAGGCCCTGAAGGAAGCGCAGCGCGTCGGCAAGGTAAACGTGGCGGCGGATACTTCCAAGGAAATCCCGACGCGCGTTCCCTCGGAAAATGAACTGAAGCTGACCGGCGGCGCGGCCTATGTGCATCTCACTTCCAACGAAACCATAGCAGGTTCGCAATGGAAGTCGTTTCCCAAAACTGAAGGCGTCCTGGTGGCGGACATGTCGTCTGATATTTTATCGCGTCCGTTCGACATCAGCCAATTCGGCCTTGTCTACGCCGGCGCCCAGAAAAACATCGGCCCCTCCGGCATCGCCCTGGTGGTTATGCGCAAGGACCTGGCCGAGCGCGCGGCGGCCAACGTGCCGACCATTCTGAAATACAAGACCTTCATCGAGGAGAATTCCCTTTACAACACGCCGCCCACTTTCAGCATTTACATCATGATGCTGGTCTCGAGATGGATTTTGAAAATGGGCCCCGGGAACCTGTACCGGCGCAACCGCGAAAAGGCGGCCAGACTGTATGCGGCCATTGACGCCGGCGGATTTTACAAGGGCACGGCCGTCAAGGAATGCCGTTCAGACATGAACGTCACCTTCCGCCTGCCGAGCGAGGCGCTCGAAGAGCAGTTTGTCAAGGAAGCCTCCAAGCAGGGCATGAAAGGATTGAAGGGACACAGGTCGGTCGGCGGCATTCGCGCTTCAATCTATAATGCGTTTCCTCCCGAAGGAGTGGATGCGCTGGTGGAATTCATGGGCGCATTCGAAAAGAAGAACGGATGACGGGGGGTGAAAAAATTCCCGAGGCATATTGAAATCTGCTTGTTGATAATCGCCGTTTGCGCGTCAGGCGCAGGTTGTCTCAAGGTCAAGCCGCGCGTCAGGACAACGCTGCCTTCGACGGAATACACGGTGCTGGTGCGGGCCGATCGCGGCTGGCAGAATTCCGGCGTCCGGGTGAAAGCCGGCCAGATCATCCAGTGCCGCGCCGAGGGCGAATGGCGCGACCATTTTTCCTCATATGGTCCTGAAGGCGATCCTTCCGTACATAAAAAGCATTTTGGCGTGGATGCGCCGGCCAATGCCCTCATAATGAAAATCAGCAATCAGACCAACATCGCCTATTACGTCGGCTTGCAGACGAACGTCACGGCGGAACGGTCGGGCGAAATCCGCTTTCGGAAAAACTATTCCCTGCCCATCGGCATGGAAGGGGGAATAAAGGTCAAAGTGAAAGTCTGCAATGACGCCGACGGCGACAATATTGCCGACTATGACGAAATCAACGTCTGGCATACCAATCCTCTAAGCCCGGATTCGGACGGCGACGGTTTCAGCGACTTGGATGAAATAAACGACCTGCCGGCCAGGTTGCGGCCAGACCGCGCAAAATAAATCTTTTTTTGTCGTTGATTTTTCGGTGGGGGGTAGAATATATTCTGTATGCATTCAGCCATTTGCAGTTAATCTTATTGGCTCAGGCCAATTAACTCAGGCGCTCGCCCGCTGCGGGCGAGCGCCTGAATAGCAACGATCAGGAAATGAAAACACCGGTCATATTTTCCGTTTTGTGCGGCATTTTGGCAATTTTCCTTTCAGGCTGCGCGACCTATGAGGGCGGAGCGAACTCCGCCGTTCAGGACAGGGAAGACATGCTGCTTTTGCGCGAGGACGTCAACCGCTGCAAGAGCCGCCTGGAAACCATGGAGATCGAGCAGAAGCAAATACTGAATGAGATCCAGCAATTGCGCGCCAGGGATGGGGACGACAGCAGGATTGACGAATTGGAGCGCCGGATTGCGGCGCTGGATGCGGCCCGGTCAAGCGACCGGAAGGAAATAGTTGATCAGATTTCAGCCAATGTCTCCAAAATGATGAGAAGCTCGGCTGCATCGAAAAAAGCTGCGCCCAAAACCACGTCCACCGCGGCGTCTTCCTCCTCAGCGACGGGATACGAGCATGTCGTCCAGGATGGCGAAACCCTTTCCGCCATTGCCTCCGCCTATAAAACTAAACTTTCCGCTATCATCGAAGCCAACGACCTCAAAAAGCCCTATGTCATCCGGCAGGGCCAGAAGCTTTTCATCCCGCAATAAGGGCCGAATGGCTAACCCGCCGGTTTATGAAGAATAATCGGCAAGTATTTGGTAAAAAGCGGAAAATCCTTATCCGTCGTGAAGACAGTCAGTTCGTTACGGACAGCAACCGCGCAGATCAGAAAATCGGTATTTGACCCTTGCACACCTCTTGCCCTGCATAAATTGAAGAACTTGGCCGCCGTGACGTAGTCTTCATTTGTTAAATCAATATCTGGAAAAGCGGAGAGATGGTTCTCAAGTCTGCTGAACTGGGATTCTTTCCGGATGCCGGACAATAGTTCTTGCCGGATCGGGCCAATGATTGCCACAAGATGGCCGCTGATCAGTCGCCGCAGTTAATTGACAACAGGACAATCGCCGGGTTTGTCGCGCCGCAGAGCGGCTGACCATACGCTGGTATCAACAAGCACTTTCATGCGCGTGCCCGCTGTTTTTTGTAGTCGTATCCGGGATCATAATTCAAGGTCCCGAACAAGGACAGAATCTTTTCCTGCCGAAGATGATGGATGTAGTCCGTCAGGGCTTGCGTCACAGCGGCCTTTTTTGTCCGATGTCCGCCGAGTTTTGCGGCTTGCGCAATGAGCTTGTCGTCGATTTGCAGATTCAGACTTCCTGATCCGCGCATAGGAACTACGCGGGTCAGGAAACTATAGAACAGCTTGATCTTTAGCGTGTTGCGACAATTTCCCGCCTGTTTCCATTACTTTTCCTTGCTGGTATTTTCCGGAAAATCATTTGGCACATTGTGCATCAAAAAAAGATTGGCAAGACGGATTCTTTGAGTAAAAAACATGATACGAACAAGCCCCCCAAGGAGGTTCCGTCATGCCGCAATTATTGTTATCCCGACGGCGCAAGCAGAATCGACACAAGTTTCAGCGTTTTAAAGAAGGAAGTGCGTGTCACATATTTTGTAGGCGGCGACAACTATTTTTCGCACAAGGTTGACGGCAATGCCGGAAATGGCGGAGACGCGGTCGTGGCGATAGTGATAAGGCAAAACAGGAGTCTGCCCCACCGGAGCCCAAGTTCGGAGAACGGTGGGAATGAGCAGGAAACCGGATTCATCAATAAATACTATGTGGGCCGACAAACGCGCGGCGTTTTTTTTACAGCCGGCCAGACGTAACGCTTCCAGGTTGCGATGGCTTCCTCATCGCGTTCGATCGCCCGGCCTTCCGGCTTATGGGAACTCCAGTGTAACTGGTGGAGAAGTTTGCCAACGTGATTACGATGATACCTGACTCCAAAACGTTGCTCGATTACCTCGGCGATCCGCAAAGTCGTCCACAATTCCGTGCGGTAGCCATGCGCCATTGCCCCTTTGGCAAGGATGGGTACCAAGCGCGCTTTCTGTCTGACGTTCAGCTTCGCCGGGCGACCCGGCGCCGGTTTCGCCTTCAACGCCTTCTGACCGCCTCGCAGCCATGCTCTCCGCCAGCGCATGACACTGCTGGCGTGACATCCCGTTCGACGGGCTATCTCGTGCAGAGACAGTTTCATTCTGAACAGACTGCTTGCCTGGCAACGACGATCTTCCAACGCTTTCGGAGAACCAGATGGTCTCATAGAGACACCCCCTTTCAGGATACCTCTACTATATTGCATTACTTATGCGGAAGTCAATAACAATCTCGAAATGTCTGGTAGACATTTAAACTTTCCTCCTTACAAGATATGTAATGTTATGTTTCCAGCATCAGCGGTTCCGGCGTAAAGGCGACTTCCTTGTAAATTCCGTCGGCCTTTTTCTCCAATTCAATGATTTTTGCGGAGGCTGAGCTGACTATATGCGCCACGATTTTTTTACCGAGCGCCCTCGAAGCTTTTTCCGGGAAACCCATGACGCCCACTTTCACATCCGGACGCTGGCCGGTTTTGGCGATCACGAATTCGTCATCAACAATCTTCTGCGCATGCTGGTAATTGTCCGGATGTTTTACCATGAGTTTGCACATTTTCTCCGAATCCTTTGCCAGTTGATCCATGCGCACGAGGTTCGGCTCGAACACCATGACGATTGAAGTCTCCAGCCAGCCGGCGTGCCAGTCGCCTTCGCCAAACGCTTTTTTCCATCCTTCCTTGCCGCCGAATTTCCAGGCCGGCAAAAGCGCAATCAGGACGTTTTTGAAAGCCGGGTTGGTCCGCAACAGCATTTTCAGCGCATTATCCAGGGCGCGATCGTTCTCGCTGCCGCCGTGATTCAAAAACAGGTAAAAATTCCTGAAGCCCTGGGAAACAAGCGAAACCAGCATGTCCGAGATCACAAGCGACATGGTCGCCGGCAAAATATTGATGGTGCCCGGACACGATCCGCCGGAAAACGAATGATACATGGTCGGCGCCACCAGGATGCCTGTTTTTGCGCCGATCATGCGGCTGATGTGTTCCGCCTGCAGTGCGTCGGTCTTGAGCGGCAGGTGATAGCCGTGCTGTTCAATGACGCCGATGGGGATGATAATGGACTTTTTATGTTTCAAATAATCCCCCACCATCTTGACGGTCATATCCGCCATGACGGGGAAGGGGGTTTTGTTGGTTTTGATTTGTTTTTTCATTTTCCTCCAACTTTCCTCGCTGCGTTTCTGATTCCGTCAATGATCGCGTCCAGGTCGGCGCGCGTCAGGCGCGGGTTCATGGGCAGATTGGTCTGCCGCCTGTAGAAAAACTCCTCCGCCACGGGACAGAGCTTGTCCGGATATTTGAACGCCTTTTTCACGCCCGTGAAGTGATAGGTGGGCTGGTAATGCTGAATGCCCTGGATGCCTTCCTCGCGGTAAAGCACGCGCATGAACTCATCACGCGGGGCGCCGAGCTCCTTTTCCTCCATGCAAAGCGTATAGAGGTGATAGCAGTGGTAGCAGTTTTTATCCTCATATACCGGTGTAATTCCCGGAATGTTTCTAATGCCGTCGTTAATATAGCGTCCGTTTTCCCGGCGTTTATCCACCATCATGTCCAGCTTGCGGAGTTGGGCACGCCCCACCGCCGCTTGCGCCTCGTTCATGCGGTAGTTGTTTCCCCACTTGCCGTTGTCGTCCATGACGTTGAAATGCGATGGGATCCAGTAGTCCTTCACGTCGGTTTTTTTCATCTTGAATCCGGCAAACGTAAAATCCTTCTGCTTCGGGTCCCAGTGCGTGATGCTCATGACCCGCAGGCGCTGGATTTTCTCGGCCAGCTTGTCGTTGTTGGTGGTGATCATGCCGCCCTCGCCCAGTGTGGTCATGTTCTTGAGCGAGTGGAAGCTGAAGCAGCCGATATCGCCTATGCTGCCGGCCGGCCTACCCTTGTATTTCGATCCGTGGGCATGGGCGCAGTCCTCCATCACGAAAAGTTTGTGCTTTTTTGCAAGTTTCATGATGGGGTCCATGTCGCACGTCTGGCCGGCATAATGCACGCAATAGATGGCTTTCGTGCGTTTTGTGATTTTCTTTTCGATCTCCTTCGGATCGATATTGTAGGTGCGGCGGTCAATGTCGGCAAAGACCGGCTTGGCGCCCTCCTTCAATATCACCAGGGAGGTGGCAATAAATGTGTTGGGCGTGACAATGACCTCGTCGCCCGGGCCGATGCCGAAGGCCTGGGTGGCAACGTGCATGGACGTGGTGCAATTGCTCGCGGCAAAGGCGTGCTTCACCTCGAATTTGGCGGCAAATTCCCTTTGAAAAAGCTGGGTCTGCGGACCCATGGTCTGCGAATCCTGCTTCATGGCCTTGAGCACGGCCTGCTCCTCATCCTGGTCGTAGATGGAACCGAAGAACGAATACGGCACGCGCAGTTTGACCCCGTCATTCATCTGATAGCCGGAAGTGATCCCGCCTTCCGTATCCGATCCGGTGAACATCAATTTTTTCTTTTCCTTCATTTTTACTCCTTTCGTCGTATTATTGTCCCAATAAAATTACGGCCGTAACCGCGCAACCGGTTCCGATCCCTACGCGCCAAGTCAGCGGTTCTCCAAACAAAAGCAGGCAACCAACTGCGGAAACCAGCACGTAAAGGCCAACCAGCGGCATCAAAATACTGCCCGGCGCCAGCGGCAGCGCCTTGAAAAAAGTGATGGCGCCAATGCCGCACAGGAGGCCGGCCAGCAAAGGCCAAAAAGCGGCCGGCTGCGTCAAGCGGTCTTTAAGCAAAGACGGATTGGAGATAATGCAGTAGCCCGCCACCAGCGCGGCATAACCGATGACAAACCACAGCATTGAAGTTTGCCAAACCAGGCGTCCCGCCGCCGCCTTCAAAAGCACGTTATAACCGCCCCAGCACAGCACCGTCACCAGGACAAGAATTCGCCAATCCATGGAACAGCAAACATTCATGCAGTCATATTTTTTGTCATTCCCGTCCGGCCGGTTGCACGTTAACCTGGCAACAGCCGCCGAGGATTTTCAAAAAAAATCTTTTTCAAGGTTTTTTGCGGGGCGCCGCTGCATTCCAGCTTGACTATGGCGGAGCGGACAAGATTCGGCATGAATCCGCCGTCGGAGCCAAAGAGCAGTTTTTCGACCGGACAGCGCCGGATTATTTCCCTGATATAGCCGGCGCTGAGCCCCTGCAGGCAAAGATAAATATTGTCATTCCGCAGACAGGCGATGACGGCTTCCTCCCACAGGTCGTCGAGTCCGGAATGTCCCAGAATAATCCTGGTCTGCGGAACCTGTTCGGCGGCCCAGGCAATCTGAAGCGGAGCGCTGTAAGGCAGCGTGCCGTCATGGAACAACACCGGCATGCCGAGTTCTCCGGCCTTTTGCATAATGGGAACCACATTCGGATGGGTCATAGAAAAAGCCTGCAGCCACGGGTGAAATTTCAATCCGCGCATTTTCAACCGCCGGGAACAACGTTCCAGTTCATTCAGCGAATCTTTCAGGTCATCATGCGGATTCACCGTGCAAAAGGGGATGAAGAAATCACGGTGATTTTTTAAACCTTGGGCCAGCAGGTCATTATGGCGTTTGGCCTCTTTCAGGAAACCATCGGCGGTCATGACCCATGCGCCGGCCAGCCCCTCTTCTTCGAATTCCAGCCTTAGTTGCGCGCCGGTTTTCGGTGTATTGCCGAAACTATGTCCGGGAAAATGAGTGTGAATATCTATGATTCTCATAAAGATAACTTCCATAACCTGATTGCATTTTCACGCATAACCAGAGCGGAATCGCCGGCGGAAAGTTTCATGCTTTTGAATTTTTCAATCTCAAAAAACCTCAATGATAGCACGTGTGCGCCTGGTAAGCGCCTCTTCAATGCGGTCCGGATCAAATTTGCAATCATGCTGCCGGGCAAACTCCTCCTGGAACATCGCCACCTGGCTGCGGTCGCCCTTTTCAGGTTCTGCCAGGCTCACGCCCTGACCGAACGCAAACCGCCACCACTTGCCGCTTTTCAATACCTTGAGCAGCTCCTTTTCCTCGGCCTTGTCAAACATGGGCCACGCCGTGAAGGGTTTTGTCCGTACAGATTTTCCGCCTTTGATCGCCAAGGCGGCAGTGCCGCCACCCAAATTTTTACATGTTTTAACGGAACGGCCTAATTTCTTCATGTCTTGTTCCTCTATTTTCAGTTTCCTACCTTGACCGTTCTTCTCTCCGCCACCGCCTTGTAAATCGCCTCCACCACGGCCACGGAGCGGCGACCGTCGGCAAGGGATATGGGCGGCTCGCTATTTTCCAGGATGCACCGGGCAAATGATTCCATCATCCGGCCGTAAATGCTTTCGCCCTTCAAATTGTATTCCTGCCGCTTGGCCTCCGTCGCGCGGTTCTGGCCGGCGTTGTAACCGCCCTGCGGCTGGATAATGCTGAACATTCTGCCCGTGGGATCCTGGCCGATTGTTCCCTGGCCGATGATTGAGCCGCAAGTTCCGTGGAGTTCCAGCGAATTCTGCGCGGCGGCGTCCGGAAGGTTGAAATAATTGTCTATGATGCCGTGCGCGCCGTTGGCGAATTTAACCACGATGGTGGAGGTATCCTCAATTTTTGTCCGGTAGGCATGTACCAGCAGATCCTGAAAACCGGTAACTTCAACAACCGTGCTCCCCATGATCCATTCCAACAGGTCAAGGCAATGCGTGCCCATGTCTATCAGGGCGCCGCCGCGGCTTATGGAAACATCCTGCCGCCAGGCGTTTTCGATGGGCGGATACCAGCAGGTAAGTTGCGCCCGGCCCATGACCATTTTGCCGAGCGCGCCGGATTGGACCAGTTCCCTGGCCTTTGCGTGATAAACGCTGCTGCGCATGCAGAAGCCCAGCATGAATTTCACTTTTGCCTTGCGGCAGGCTTCTTCCATCCGGTCAACTTCTTCAAGCGAAATGGCCATCGGTTTTTCGCAGAGAATGTGTTTGCCGGCCTCGGCGGCCATGACCGCCTGGCGGCAATGCTCATTCTGCGGGGAGGCAATGTAAACCGCGTCAATATCCTTTCCCAGCAATTCTCTTTCGTCATTGCAAAAGAACGGAATGTTGAATTTTTCAGCAACTGCTTTGGCCCGGTCACGGGAAATGTCCATCACCGCGGCAATTTCCCCGGATGGCTCTGCAGTTTTAAGGTATGCAAGATATTCGGGAATTGTCCGCCGCGCGGCGATCCCGCCGCAGGCGATCACACCCCACTTGATTTTTTTGCTCATATAAGTTTCTCTCTGAATATTAGCCACAAAAATGCACAAAACGGATATTGATTCTTTCTTTATTGTGTTTTTTGTGCCTCTTTGTGGCAATTTGGTCTTTCCATACTTCGAATCACTTTTTCAAACATCATCAAGCCCGCTCCGGCCAGTCCCAAAGGCGCGATGGGTCGGCCGCCGATTACGGACACGGTGGACGCGATTTCAGCAGGCAGGCGCGTGGCAACGGCCTGCTTCAGCTCATCCGCGAGCACGCTGACGGCATCCTCGGTTTCAGCGCCGACCACCAGCAGGCGAGGATGATGCATGGCCGTTATAACGGCGACATAAAGCCCCAGTTCCCCCAGCACGTCATGGACAACCGTCCGGGCAAAACGGTCGCCTCTTTTCGCTGCGCTGAAAATATCCCGGGCGCACGGGGGGGACTGTTTTCTCAGCACCGAATTGACGCCTTTTTTCATAAGCAGGGCGGCATGTTTTTCGAGAGCAACGGAATTGGTTTTGTTTTCCAGGCACCCCCGGCCTCCACAGCGGCATATTTCTCCGGCCGGATCAACCATCACGTGCCCGACTTCACCGGCAAATCCGCCTCCCCGCCAGATGCCGGATGGCGTAAGCAATACAAACCCGAGAATGCCGGCATCATAATCCACATACAACATTGTCCCTTCAGTGCGGGAAGATTCCGGCAGCAAACGCCGTTGCACCAGGGCATGGGCATGCGTGACATCCGTCACGACGGTTTTCAGGGAGGTTTTTGCCTCAAACATTTTTGCCAATTCCACATGATGCCATCCGGCAAAGGAACTCGAGCGGACCACCTCGCCCTTGTTGTGATCAATCATGCCCGGATCCGCAACTCCCAGGCCGATTATTATTCCCTTGTATTCGTGCTGCAGTCTGGAAGTCAGTCTGGCCGCCAGATTGACGATTTCCACCGGACGTCTTAAATCATGCCGGACACTGATGGATTTCAGCACCTCCCCGGCGGCATTAACCAGGCCGCAGGTCATGGAACTATTGGAATAAGAGGCCACAAGGGCGGCGCGACTCTGCGTATCCACATGGAGCGCAATCGGCGCCCGGCCCGAGGCGGATGTTTTCGCTCCGCCCTCCACCACCCATTTTTCGTCCAAAAGTTCCCGAACCGCATCCGAAACAAGATTGGGATGCAGGGAGTAACACGCGGCAATCTGCTTGCGATGCGCGCCGGGCGTGTTCCAGATATGATTCAAAACCAGGGTTTTAGTGGCGGACGCCATATTTATTATAATTTTAGTATTAGGATGGCCTTTATTGTTTCTTTTAATACAAATTTTGTATTAATGCAAGCTTTTTTTAAAAAAATAAAAAAACAGCTGGACTTTCGTTGCGCTTCCGGATAAAAAGTCTGCCGCAATCAACCAATCCGCTTTTGGCGGATAATTTTTAGCGGGGTGAAGCGCCATGCCGAAAATGAAGACAAAGAAAGCGATTAAAAAACGCTTTCGCAAGACAGCCTCCGGAAAACTCAAACACATGGGGGCCAGCCGTGGACACTTGTTCACGACAAAATCGTCCAAACGCAAACGCCATCTGCGCCGCGGATCCGTGTTGCACCCCAGCGAGAACAAGCGTCTCGTCAACCTGATTTAAGGAGACAGTATCATGCCCAGAGCAACGAATGCCCCGGCATCGCGCAGAAGAAGAAGGCGGCGTCTGTCCTTGGCCAAGGGTTTTTATGGGGCGCGCCACAGGCTGTTCAGGCAGGCCACAGCCGCCGTGGATCGGGCCATGAAACTGGCCACCATCCACCGCAAGTTGAAAAAACGCGATTATCGCGACTTGTGGATTGCGCGCCTGAGCGCCGCCTGCCGTCCGCACGGCCTGAATTACAGCCGTTTTATCGAAGGCCTGACAAAGGCCAACGTGCTTTTAAACCGCAAGATGCTCTCGGAAATCGCCATCCAGGATCCCAAGGGGTTTGCGGAAATCGTCGCTCTCTCCAAGTCCGCAAGGGGAATTTAAGCAGGCCTTCGGATTCGGAAACGTTCAACGTTCGAGTTGCTTGCAACAGTCTTTTCCAGCCGACTGCGGACCCACCCCCCGCTTCGCGTACCCCTCCAAGGAGGGGATCATAACAGCTTGTCACACAAGATCAAGCGCTTGCGTCACCTAATGAATCAGTCTTGGCGCTGCCTTTCCGGTAAAGTATTTTATTGATTCATCCTGCCGGCCCGTGATATTTAAAAGCCTGTCACTTGTCTCGCGAGACTTGCGTGACGTTTATATGAAGATCTTTTTTCAGCCAGAAAATACCCGTGACGGACAGGACCGGTCAGGAGCATGGTCGCTTAGAAACCGGCTGATGATACTTCTCCGGATAAGCAATGACCTGTCGGACGCCGACTCCTTCGACGATTTATGCCGGCATGCCGTGCTCATGGGGCGCCAGGTTCTCGGTTGCCAGCGGATCGGACTCTGGTTCTGCGCAAAAAACGACTCTTTGACCGTAAACGGCTCGTTCGGCGTGGACGAAGAGGGCAAATTGCGCGATGAACGCGGCCGGGCGCTCACCTTAAGCCGCAGCTCGCCAATGGGACAGGTGCTGAGCAACAAGCAGCACCTGCTGGTCACCGAAGACTGTGACCTGAGGAACGACAAGGGGGAAGCCGTGGGCCATGGCATGCATGTGATCGCCGCTTTATGGAACGGCAGTCAGGCCATTGGATGCGTCTGCATTGACAATCTTCTGGACCGGAAGGCTTTCATGGAAACGGACGTTGATATTTTGGGGATGTACGCCTCCACCCTGGGGCATCTGGCCTTCCGGAAACGCGCGGAGGATGAACTGAAAAAATCCCTGCGTGAAAAGGAGATACTGCTGCAGGAGGTCAACCACCGCGTCAAAAACAATCTCCAGGTCATTTCCAGCCTTCTGAACCTTCAGGCCGCATACGTCCGCGACCCTTTTGACGCCGACTTGTTCCGGCAAAGCCAGAACCGCGTAAAATCCATGGCCAAGGCCTATGACGTGCTCAGCCAGGCAAGGGATTTAAGCCGGATTAATATTTATGATTACATCATGGGGATTGTTCAAAATCTCTACCAGTCATATCGAATCAGCGATTCCACCATTGTGCTAAGGTTGGAAGGCATCCGCGAACCCCTCCCTCTCACCCAGGCGATTCCGTGCGGACTCATCGTCAACGAGCTGGCGACCAACGCACTGAAACATGGCTTTCAGCCTGGAAAACGGACCGACGTCCCCCCTCCCCGGGGCGAACTCACGATTTCCATATGCCGCACGGAGCAAAAATTGTCGCTCAAGGTCGGCAACAACGGCGCCCCATTCCCCGCCGACGTGGATATTTACAACCCGCTCACCCTCGGATTGCAATTTGTCAACACGCTCACGGCGCAATTGAAGGGAACCCTGACGTTGGACAGCTCCAATGGCACGCTTTTTACCGTCGCATTCCCCGACGAGGCAAAAGACGCGTAAGCGTCGTAAAAACAGAAAAATGAAAATACTGTTTGTTTATCCTGATATCAACGTGCGCGGCGGCGCCATGAGTTACCAGTTCGGCGTCGGCAGCCTCAGCGCATTGCTCAAAGCGCACGGCCATGAAACGCGCCTGCATTACATGTTCGGCAAATACGACGCCGATACGCTGCGCAACGAAATCGCCTCCTGGCATCCGGATCTGATCGCCTTTTCGGCCGTCTCCCCCCAATATCAATATGTCAGACGCATCTTTTCCGAGTTAACCCCCTTTCCGGCATTTACCATCCTCGGCGGGCAGCATGCCACGCTCGCCCCGGATTGCCTTGAAGAAATCGATGGGCTGCAAGCCGTTTGCGTGGGCGAAGGCGAATATCCGCTTCTTGAGCTTGCAAATTCACTGTCCTCCGGCAAGCCGGACTACGCCATAAAAAACATATGGTTCAAAACAGACGGTAAAATAATCCGCAACGAAACCCGCCCCTTCCTTGAAAACCTGGACCAACTGCCCTTCGGCGACCGCGAGCTTTTCGACTACCAGAAAATCGTGGATTCGGACTTCAACACCGCGCTCTTCATGTTCTCGCGCGGCTGCCCCTATGACTGCACCTTCTGCAGCAATCACGCCCTGCGCCTGAAACAGCCCGGCCGCTACGTGAGGTTCCGCTCCGTCGAAAGCGCGCTCGAGGAAATCAAGCTGGTCACGCGCCGCTACCGGATGCAGGCTCTGTATTTCAACGACGATTGTTTCACGGCCCAGCCGTCTTTTACGAACGAATTCTGCGACCGCTATCCGCGGGAGTTTTCCCTCCCGTTCGACATCAACGCCCGGCCGGAAACGCTGGATGACGGCGTCTGCCGCCGCCTGAAGGCGGCCGGCTGCCGACGCGTGAGCATCGGCATCGAAAACGGCAGCGAGCAGTTCCGGCGCGAAGTGCTCGGCCGGAACGTGAGCAACGACCGCATCGCCGCCGCCTTCGAGTCATGCCGCAGGGCAGGCTTGAAAACAAAGTCCTTCAACATCGTCGGCTTCCCCTATGAAACCCCGGAAATATTCCGGGAAACGGTCAAGATAAACCGGCGTATTTTACCGGACAGCGTGATTATCGGCGTATTCGAGCCCTACCCGGGCACGAAGCTGGCCGAGGTCTGCCTGAAGGAGGGATTCATCGCCGCCGGCAAGCCGGATGAATGTTTCGCCGGCCGGCGGGACACCATGCTCGAGATGCCTCAATTCCCGCGCCACGAAATTTTAAAATGTTTCCATAACTTCGCCTTCAACGTCTACCGCAAAAGCATGCCACTAAAGGCCGCCTTCTACCACATTTATTATTCGCCGGCCGGAGAGGTCGTCATCAGGCTGCTGGCCCCGCTGAAAAATTTCATCCGTAAATTCGTAATGGGGGTGTGATGCCGGCGATTTCTTCTTTGAAACACAGGACGATCATGATATTATTCCTTCTATGAATCCGACGTTAAGTCATGATCGCAAGGAAGAAACCATTGAGGCAAAGTCCCTCTGGTTTCAGTCCCTTTCCATGTCCGAGCGAATGGAAATGTTTTGCGCATTCGTTGATCTGGCATTAAGCGTCAACCCACAACTACGGGAGCATAACAATGCTAAACCGGCTTCAGGGCGTTTTCAAATCATTTCAGCGGCACGAAGTTAAATACCTTGTGATTGGAGGAATAGCTTCGGTGCTGCACGGCGTTCCACGCGCCACTTTTGACCTGGATATTCTGATCGAGCCGAACCTGCACAATGCCAGGCGGCTGCTTGAGGCGCTTGTGGAGGCCGGCCTGGGGACAGCCGCTCTCACCTCTCCGAAGGATATTCTCGCCAACGAGATCACAATTTTCAAGGACCGCGTACGGATTGACGTCCAAACCTCCACACCGGGAATAAAGTTTGAAGACGTCTGGCCGCGCCGACAGACAGTGACATATCAGGGCCAGGATTTTTTCATCCTTTCCAGGGACGACTTGATAGCGTCAAAACAAGCGGCGGGACGTGCGGTTGACAAAGAAGACGTACGGCTTTTGGAACTCAATCGAGATCAGAAAAAAGAGAACGCCTAAATGAAAAGATTCCGGCTCGTCATTGTCATACTGCTCGCCATGGCCATTGCCGGCATTTTTGCCTTCCTTGCCGCTCGTCTCGAATCCAAACGCATAGTATCAATTCCCATCCTGATGTATCACGACATCGGCAACGCCACGAACAGCCCCTGGTGCGTGCCGCCTGAAACATTTCGCGCCCAGATTTCCGCCCTGCGCAGCCAGGGGTACAAGACCATATTGCCCTCCGACCTTGTCGCCCACCGCAAATGGGGCAAGCCGCTGCCGCGCAAGCCGATCATCCTTACCTTTGACGACGGCTACCAAAGCGCGCTGACAAAGGCGGAGCCGGAGCTCAGAAAAAACGGATTTCGCGGAATCGTTTACCTGATCACGTCAACCATTTCGGAAACCCCGGAAAGCCGGCGCACTTATGAAGGCAAACCGTGCCTGACCTGGCCCGAGGTCCTTGCCATGCAACAAAGCGGCACGTTAGTTTTCGGCGGCCATTCCCACAAACACGTTAATCTGGCCGGCACGCCGGATTCCGCCGGCCAGGTTGAAGAATGCAAAAAGCAGTTGCGCCTGCACGGCATAGGCAAACCGTATTCGTTCTGCTATCCGCACGGACAATACAACCGGACCGTGGAACAAGCCGTGCAAAGGGCCGGGTTCCAGACCGCCATGGTTTGCGAGGATGCTTTTGCTTTGATCGGCCCGACCAACGATTTGTTTGCCCTTCCGCGCGTGTCCGTCATGGGCGGCCGGCATGATTTCCGGCTTGTTTCCGGCGACTTTGACGCAAAAAAACGAACCCTGTCATGCCGGATTCTGCACTCCGGAATTCCGCTGGAAATCAGCGCCTGCCTTGAATTAGGCGGCCAGGGCGCAACTTTTCGGACACCCCAACAGAGTGGGGCGGCTACATGTTCGACTTATAGCCGTGGCACTCCGCTACCGCGCGCTGAGCGCACGAACCACCCCGATCGCTCTTGTGCGCATCAGGGTGGCCGCCGCGCTCCGCGCGACGGTTTTGAGGCAACGTCGAATTGCCTCCGGATTCCGCCGCGCGAAATCGGGGATGGAGAATTTGATCTGCTGTTCTCCCTGCCGGCAAATACTTCCAGGGACGAACTGGCCCGGCTTGAAATCTGGGACAAAAACCGCCTTTTCAAACTGGCAACCTTCAGCCAATGAAGAATCAATGAAGATTTGCAAAGGGGACCACCATGCCCTGATCAACCGTCGAAATGGCGCCGGCATGCCATAAAACATCGGTCTCAATTCCCAACCCGAGACGCCGCATATCCATCCCATGTTTGAACAATGTTGCATTTAACGGCGCCGTCAAAATTATTTTCTCTCCGGCAACGAGCCGCTTTCCGGGCGCCAATGACATGGTCTGCCTGCGGCGCCATTCGCCGTGGCGTTCGATCCAGAAAGCAACCTCCAGCGGCGGAATATCGTCCTGCAATACCTCGAAAACGCATCCGGCCTCACGCTTTTGCGCATCGAAATCAAAGCCAACCAGCTTCAACCAGGGACCGAACTGCGGCTGGTTTTGGAGGGTCTTGGTCGAACTGCGGCTCTTTTCCCGATCCCCTGAAATCGGGTCCGCTACGGCAGACGGAACCGCCCGCGGAGCGGCCGGTCCACCTTGTAACTGACCGGCCTCCGCCCTTTCCAACTCGTTCCGGAGCGACTTCAGAACGTCCGCCAGATTCCAGGTCAATTCCATGTTTCGCAGGCGTATTTGGCAGCTTGCCGGCGCCACAAGCCGCAGGCATGGTTGCGCTTCGCGATGCGGCTCAAGCGCCAGCGAAAACGGTATCCATCTGCCGGCATGCAGCACAATCCGGCCGGCGGAACCGCCCGTAGCGAAATATGCGTCAACCGGCACTCCTGTGTTTGTCACGACACTTTCGGCCATCATGATTTCACCGTGCAGTTCATAACGGCCCCGGGCAATCAGAACCGGCAGCAGCAACTGCGCCGAATATTTTTCCCCGGCCCCGTCGTCCGACGGTTGAAGATCCAGAATGCGCACAGCGTTCTGCAGTGGCGTTTTTTCATATTCGCCGCGTTCAGGTCCGCAGGAAAAGTCATAGACCGACTGCAGGCGGGCGCGGGCGAACCGGTTGAAATAATAACCGTTGACGCCATTGAACACTACGGCCTCGACATTCGTCCGAAGGCATTGCTCAAGTACGGTTTTCAGTTCGGCGATTTGTTTCGCATCCGGAACCAAGTTGCCGGCTTGATCGGCCCGGCGCCCGGCGGCAAGCAGAGATTTCAGGTCAACGCCCAATTCCTTCGCAAGAACCTCCCCGGAAAAATATTTTAGAATGCGGTCCGCCCGGCCGGCGTCCAGGAAAATACGCACCGCCTCGGAAACGGAGAAAACCACGCGGGCATAGCACGGAATATACAGGACATCCCTGACCGGCTCGGCGGAAAGCGTAACGGTTTCAAACGGTTTTTTGAAAAGCCTCCGGCCCGAACGCCGCAGCGGCACAACGGCGGCGTCATATGGTTCAAGCGCGACGTTACGGAAGAGGCCAAATCCCCTGACGTTGATCTGTGCCGGACGTTCGGCCGTGGTCAGGACAAGATACGCCGGGCTTTCCAAAGCGCCGGGACCTCCGATGGCGATCGTCCGCGGGACTCGGTCTACCAGAAGCGCGTCGGCGCAGCCAAGTCTGCGGCCGGTTTTGCAGAAAGTCTGCCGTCCGACCGGTTTCTCGTCCGCATTGACAATCAATGCCGGCTGCGGCGCTTCCGCCTGCAGGGAAAGCGCCGGCTCGAAATGTTTCAGACCGTAAAGCTCGATGTCCGGGGAAATGAAGGTCGCCAGACCGGCCGGAGGCAGCGGCGCCCAGGCGGCAAGCAATGTGCTGTCTCGCGTAAAGCACGTGAGATTGCTCCGCGCGCCCGGATACAATTCGTCGGTAAGCGGATGGCGCAATCCGCGGCCGCGCACACCGGCGGCCCGGAGAAAATAATCAACCCCCTGTTCCCGCAGAGGGGCCATGCCTTCAGCTTCAACCTTGCGTATTACCACCCTGGCGGCGGGCATGTTGACGCAGGCGTTACGGGCATAAAATTCGGCAGCCAATCTGCTTTCCATCGGCAGCCGTTCCTCCAACCACTCGCGGGCGATCAGTCGCGTGTCCTTCCAGCCGAACAATTCGGCAACGCGCAATCCGTTGCAGGCATTCATTGTCAGGGCCAACACCGCAAGGGCCAGGCATGCAACCCGGAAAAAAAAATGTTTTGTGCGCCATAAAGCCGCCAGGGGAATTACGGCCAACGCCGCGGCCGAGGGCAGAAACAGCAGAAACTCCTGGGACCGCACCCAGGGCGCCATGAAAATCCAGTAAAACGCAAACAAGACCGGGAAAACAATCAGTACCGAAAAATAGCGACGCATCGCGCCAAAAGCCAGACAGGGCAATGAGGCCGCAATCAGCGCCAGCCAGCCCAGGCCGAGAGTCAGGGCATGGGTGTTGAGAAGCCGGCAATGCAACAGATATTTGACGCTTTTTTGCGCGCCGGCCGCGCCGAGCAAGGAAGCGGTCTCGCCGTAAACCCTGTACTTTTCATGCCCCAAACCCTCATAAAACCATCTGAAACGCAACAACAGATCAGGATTGGCACACACAAAACCAACCGCGAACAGCAAAATGACAAGACCAATGTATATAAGCGCATGCAACCATGAATCAGGTCTTCGGCAACTGTCACGCGCGGAGCGCGCGGCCCACTTTGACCCGCTCTTCATAATGTGGCCATTGAGCTCCGCGCGACGTTCCAATACAACATTGTCCGCCGAAGGCGGAGCTAATGTCCCAGGTCCGGTCAAATGCCGCATTGCAAATAAAACCGCTTCCAGCAGAACGATCGGCGCAAGCGCGATCAGGGTGAATTTAGTTCCCGCGGCAAACCCGGCGGCCAGGGCTGCCGCCAGCAGCCAGCGCAAGGCGGCCAAATCAACGGCCATGACCAGAAACAGAAAAAACACCGACAACGCCAGCAGGGCCGCAATATCGGTTTCGGCATAATGGCTGTGTTCCACGGCGTATTGCGCAAACCCAACCAGGCATGCGGCCGCCAGTCCGGCCCACTGCGACTTTGCCATCCTGGACGCCATCAGGAAAACAAACAGGCAGACAAAAGCGCCGGCAAAAACATTGAACCAGCGTCCGAATAAAATCCCGTCCGGAGTATTCCGGTCAACTCGGTCAATCGCCCCGCAAAAATAATTCCACCGCTCTCCAAGATAGGCGGCTGCCCTGTAAACAAAGACAAAGGGACGCGCCAACGTCAAGAATCCGTTGGGATAAACGCGGTCGCAGACGCAAAGATGCGCCGGCGAGCGTTCAAGCCAGATGCCGATAACACCTTCATCCGGATGAAATTCGGGCCATTTCAGTCCATTGGCGCGGATTAAAAAGGCTCCGATGCACGCCAATACCAGCAAAAAAAGGCATATTCTTGAACGTTGCATGGTTTTTCTGGTACTATGAGCTGCTTGCAAAAGTCTTTTCCAGCCGACTGCGGACCCACCCCCCGCTTCGCGTACCCCTCCAAGGAGGGGATCATAACAGCTTGTCCCGTAATCTCTTGGGTTCCCCTCCCGTGGAGGGGTGGCCGAAGGCCGGGGTGGGTTCCGAAAAGACTTTTGCAACTGACTCACTATATTTGTGATTGCCAATTTTAGCAATGCATTTTATTGTATCCGGAAATGTTCTGGTTAAATAAAACCTTGCGGCTCGGGCACCTGCTCGTTGATTTCCGGCTCCGGCGCCAAAACGTGCGCGGGAAGCCCTTCCGGCTCTGGATCGAAACGGCGAGCTGCTGCAACCTGCGTTGCGTGATGTGCCCCAACAAGGAGATGGCCGCCGATAAAAAAGGGCTGATGCCCCTCTCTCTTTTTAAAAAAATCATTGACCAATGCCGCTGGTTCGCCAACGACGTTTATCTTCATCACCGCGGCGAGCCGCTGCTGAACCCGGCCTTGTTCGACATGATCTCTTACGCGCGGGAGGCCGGATTGAGGACCCGCTTCCATACCAACGGCGCATTGCTGGATGAAACCAGGGCAAAAAAACTGCTGGAGGCTTCTCCAAACCTGGTGTCTTTCTCCTTCGACTGCTTTTCAAAGGAAGCTTATGAAAAAGTCCGCGGCGGCGCTGTGTTCGAAAAAACACTTGAAAACATCCTGCGCCTCGCCCAAATGCGCAAAGCGGCCGGAGTGACAAAGCCCTATCTGGTAGTTGAAAAAATCAGGTTTAAAAACCTGCCTCTGGCAATCAATCAGCGGCAGGCAGACGACACGACGCGCCGGTTATTGACGGCCGGAGTGGATGAAATCATCGAAAAGGAGGAATACATCTGGGCCGAAGAATCCGCCCCGGCAACGGTTGCGGCCCGGCCTGGATCGGTCTGCACCTTCCCCTGGTATGCGATGGTCATCTGCGCGGACGGCGCGGTAACGCCGTGTCCCCAGGATTTCAACGCATGCATGAAAATGGGCAACGCGGCCGAAACGGCGCTGCTGGCAATCTGGAACGGCAAGGCGTACCGGGATCTCAGAAAAAAAATGGCGGGCGATCTGCAGGCTCTGCCGCTCTGCCGCAAATGCGACCGGCTCGGCAGGCGCACCTTCGGCGGCCTGCCCATTCAATACATGCTGACTTTCCTGATAGACCATTTGCTGGGTTACGGCAAACTGCGCAAAATGCTGGGGACGCAGGAAAGAAACTGACCCTGCGGATTGTTTTGCCACAAAAATGCACAAAAAACACAAGTTAAAATAGTTGTGCGTTTTGTGCTTCTTTGTGGCTATTGTTGAAATACGCTCATGAACATTCTCTTGCTCGCCCCGCATCCGTTTTATCAGGAACGCGGCACCCCAATTGCCGTTGATTTGCTGCTGCGCGTCCTTTCCCAACGCGGGCACAGGGTGGATGTGGTCACTTTTCACGAGGGAGAACAACGTTCCTACCCGAACGTCGCCATCCACCGCATCCGCAACTTGAGATGGATTCGCGGGATACGCCCCGGTTTTTCGTGGAAAAAAATCGTCTGCGATTTCTTCCTGCTGGTAAAGGCCTTGCAACTGGCTGCGCGAAACGAATATCAGATTGTGCACGCGGTAGAGGAATCCGCCTTCATGGCCCTCTTGCTCCGCGTCTTTTACCGCATACCTTATATATTCGACATGGATTCCTCCATGCCTGCCCAACTGGTCGAGCAACACCCCTCCCTGACGGCCGCGGCCCCGCTCATGAAATTTTTTGAAGGAAGGATTGCGCGAAGCGCCTTTGCCGTGATAGCGGTCTGCGACGCGTTGGCGGAGATAGCGCGCGGACACGGCACGCAACGCGTGTTCGTGCTGCGGGATGTTTCCTTGCTGTCGCCACACGATGTCGCTGCCACCCCTCGCAACATCAACGTGGAGCATCCCTGCCTGATGTATATCGGCAACTTGGAAAAATATCAGGGCATTGAACTGTTGTTGGAAAGTTTTTCCATCCTTGTAAAATCTTTTCCAAAAGCGTTTCTGGCGATAATCGGCGGCAACAAAGAGACGATCTCGCAATATGAGAAGAAGGTAATTGAACTCGGCATTGCCGGCAGGGTGAATTTTTTCGGTCCCCGACCATTGTCAGACATGGCCGGATTGTTTGCCCACGCGGACGTTCTGGTTTCTCCGCGCATCAAGGGAACGAACACGCCCATGAAAATCTATTCCTACCTGGAATCCGGCAAGCCCCTCCTGGCCACGGATTTGCCCACGCACACGCAGGCGCTTGATGGTTCGTCTGCCCTGCTTGCAGAACCGACCCCGGAAAAATTCGCGGCGGGCATGCTTGCCCTGCTTAATAACCCGGATCTTTGCCGCCGGCTCGCGGAACATGCCCTGTTTGTGGCGCAGGAACGCCATAGTTTCCGGGCATTCACGGCCATGCTGGACCAAATCTACGCGCAGATCGAAAACGACCTTTCCGGTTCCATTAATCCTGCATCTTTATGAAGGTCCTGGGGCTGACGCCCATGACCGCGCAAAACGTGCGCGAAAAATAGTTGCTGTCGTTGAAGCCCGTTTGAAAGGCGGCTTCGGTAACGTTCGTCCTGCCCTGGCGCAGCAGTTCCGCCCCGCGCATGACGCGCAAACGGATCAGATATTCCAGGGGCGAAAGCCCCGTGGCGGATCGGAAATGACGGTAAAGATTCCGCTGGGACATGTATACCAGCCCGGCCAGGTCCGCCGGGCGGATGGGGTTTGCATAATTCTGTTCGATGTGCGCAATGGCGCCGGAAATCTTTTCCAGCAGAGGACGGATACGCGTCTGCCGGCCTTCATAATAACACGAAAGGACGTGAATGATTTGCATGAAAAGCGCCTTTGCCATGAACGAAAATCCTTTTTCCTTCTCTTCCAGGACGCGCTCCAGGGAACTGATCAGGGATTCCACGTGCGCCAGTTGTTTCAGGTCAAGCCGCAGATGGCTTTTCAAGCCGGAGCCGGACGGACGGCGCGGCCCGAACATGGCGTGATAACCGCTCAGGCCATCAAGTTCTTTTAGGGGCAGTGCGAGCTGATCGGGATAAAACAGCACGTTGATCAGCCGGAGGTTGTTGGTGTTTGAATAGCCGTGCGCATCGTGTTTCCGGATGACAAAAACATCGCCGGCCGCAATCGGATAGGATTCGTTTTTCGTGAAATGAACGCCCTGTCCGCTTTCAATGCAAACCAGTTCCATGAAGTCGTGGCAATGAAAAATAGTGGGGTCCTGTGGATTCATCCGTAAAACGGCCAATGGAAATTTGCCGAATCGCCAGCCCAATAGGGATGTTTTTTTACGTGCCATGGTTTTTCAGGGACGGTATTTTCAGAAGCCGGGATGCCTGTGCAGATTCGCCACGATAAGGATCATGAACGGATGTTATTATCCGAGGCAATAATATATTCAATCCGGCATTTTAATTCAGGAATGTCTTTTTCTACAACCCGCCATACAACATCACGATCAATTCCAAAATAATCATGGACAATAATATTCCTCATTCCGATAATATCCTTCCAGGGAATGGCAGGATGGCGGCGCATAAGCTCCAGTGAAAGACGGCAAGCCGCCTCGCCGATAATCTGGATATTATGCACAATCCAGGTTTGAATCAGTTCTTCTGATTCAAATGCGTTTCTTCCGCGATCTGCATATTTCCGGATATTTTGGATGGCCTCCAATATGTCTTGTAATCGTCCCGCATCATCTTTCATATGGGCATGGCCTCCCTCAAGACATGATCTTTAATCCGGGGACGTAATCCATTTTCGGAGACAACATCCACTGTACAACCGAGCAAATTCTGTAAATCCATAAGTAAGCCGCCCATGTCGAACAGACTGCGTTCCTTTTCCATCTGCACCAAAAAATCCACATCGCTGTTAGGTTGTTCCTCTCCGCGAACCACCGATCCGAATATTTTGATGGAAGTGGCGCCGTGCTGTCTGGCTAAAAGCAGTATGTCATTCCGTCTTGATAAAACGTCTGTTTTGGTCATAAATTTTCTCCGTTTAATTCCGTTTCTATTTAAAAATCTTAATTCGCTGGCATAAAAAAATCAAGAATATTTTGCGAGAACATGTAAAAAATGAATAAAGCGCGCGATTGAGGTTTAAAAATCATCTGGCAGTATCGTGCTGGTTTTTGGCAGAATAATCAAGGCGCTAATTTTTTGTTTGGGTTATTTTTGCTTAAATTAAAAAAGAATAACCACGGAGGCGCCGAGACACAGAGGGAAAACAAGAAGAGGGCTTGTCAAATTTGAGATTAGCGTTCCGTTTCTCACAAATTTTCAAGGAATCTCTTGCTCGGTGTTTCCGTGCCTCCGTGGTGAACCCGCCCGCAACGCTGGCGCGTAGCGACTGCGGGCTGGGTCTTTCCCAATTTAAATTTTCTCGTTTTTTATCACGGTAATGAACGTTTAAGGCACTATGGAGAAATCAATGCGAAATTCATGGCAGAAGGAATTCTCAACTCCCACCAGCGCTTATCGGGCTAAACCGTTCTGGGCCTGGAACGGGAAACTGGAGGAAAAGGAACTCCGGCGCCAGGTCCGCCTGCTGGGAAAGATGGGTTTTGGCGGCTTTTTCATGCACTCGCGCACCGGCCTGGCAACGCCGTATCTCTCTGACGAATGGTTCAATCTCGTAAAAAATTGCATTGACGAGGCCGCCAGATCCGGCATGGAAGCCTGGCTTTACGATGAAGACCGCTGGCCTTCCGGCGCCGCCGGAGGGCTCGTGACCAGAAAACCGCAATTCCGAATGAAATATCTGGAAATGAAGGTGTTGCCGGCGGGAACCGCCTTGCCGCGGGATAATAATCCGATCGCGGCTTTTTCGGCAAAGCTCAATTCGGGAAAAATCAGCGCAATGGAACGGTTGCGCCCGGAAGTTGATTTATCCGCCACAACGGCCAAATCCGTGGAAAAAATACTTTTTTTCAGCATGAAATCACATGCCCCGGAGGACTGGTACAACGGCCAGACCTACCTGGACGTCCTGAATCCGGCGGCGGTGAATGAATTCATAAAAGTCACGCATGAAAGTTACCGGAAACACGCGGGCAATTGTTTCGGCAAAACAGTTCCCGGAATATTCACCGACGAACCGAATTATTTCAGGGGACTGTTCGGATATGTTCTTCCCTGGACAAAAACCCTGCCTGTAGTGTTCAAACGCCGGTATGGCTATGACCTCCTCGATCGTCTGCCGGAATTGTTTTTTTTGCCGGAGGGGGTAAATTGTTCACAGGTGCGCTATAACTTCATGGACTGCCTGGCCTGGATGTTCACCGATTCGTTTTCCCGGCAGATCGGTGAATGGTGCGGAAGAAATAATCTGCTTTTTACCGGACACGTCGTAATCGAGGATTCTTTGAGGGAACAGACGGTTTATTGCGGCAGCGCCATGCGCTTTTACGAGCACATGCAGTCGCCCGGCATGGATTTATTGACCGAACATTGGCGCGTGTACGATACTGCAAAACAGGTGAGTTCTGCGGCCCGGCAATTCGGCCGGAAATGGCGCCTCTCCGAAACTGATGGCTGTACCGGCTGGGATTTTTCTTTCGCGGGCCACAAAGCGCTCGGTGACTGGCAGGCGGCCCTGGGAATCAACGTGCGCTGTCCGCACCTGTCCTGGTATACGATGGAAGGAGAGGCCAAGCGCGATTATCCGGCGAGCATATTTTACCAGTCGCCCTGGTGGAAGGATTACCGGATGGTTGAGGATTATTTTGCGCGGATCCATGTTGCCATGACGAGGGGCGAAGAAATTCGGGATTTATTGGTGATTCATCCCATAGAAAGCGTTTGGGGCACTTGCCGGATTTGCGACGCCGGATGGATGAATGATCCGGGAACGGTTCAATATGACCGTCAATTGCAAGACATCCGGGACGCGCTCTTGAGTAACCATATTGATTTTGATTATGGCGACGAGGATATAATGTCCCGGCATGCCAGGGTGATTGCAGGACCTGCTCCTGAGTTTAAGAATTTCAAAGTTCATGTAGGGCCGCCGCTTGCGGCGCGCCGTCTTTTTCCGATCGGCTCTCGGACGGCCTCTGCAAGCAGAGGCCCTACATCGGAAGCAGATAAAAGTTGTCCGTCGGTTGACGGTACTCACTTGATTATCGGGAAAGCAAATTATAAAGCAGTTCTCGTTCCACCACTAATAATCATCCGCTCTTCAACGCTTTCCCTCTTGCGCAAGTTCAGATCTGCCGGCGGGTTGGTTGTTTGTCTCGGGAATCCGCCTGAATACGTGGATGGCATTCCATCGCGGGAGGCGGTTGAATTGTTCGGTAAATGCGTGGTAAAAGCCAACCAGACGTCGGATTTCCTTCCGGTGTTGGAAAACAAATGCCGCCGGATTTCGGTGACGGATGAACATGGGCATGAAATCCCATCGGTTCTGTATCTTCTGCGGAGCGATAATGAATCTTTTTACCTCTTCTTGTGCAACACCGGCCACAGCCGCGCTCAGCTTGGGCGGCCGCAAACCGAAGACGTTGCGGTAACGGAAAGGAAGACCGCCTTTGACTCGGTGTTTATCAGAGGTTTTGGCGAATGTTTTGGGTTGCCCATCGAACTTGAGCCATCATCCGGCAAAATGTTTGCCGCCAATGCAACGCGCAAGGATGGGTTGTGGGAGATCCGCACCTCCTTTCCGGCATTGGGCAGCCGTCTGTTTGTTATCCCGAAAGAAAAAAGAGAAAGGACGCGATGCGTCCTGCCGGCGCGTCCGGTATTAAAAACCATAAAACGTATTCGGATTGCAAAAAACTGGTGGCCGATAACCTTATCGGAAAACAACTGTCTTGTATTGGATAGACCGCGCTTTAAAATCGGCTCCGCCGCATGGATGGGACCGGAAGAAATCCTGAGAATTGACGGCAGGGTCCGCGACGCGTTGGGCCTGAAACACCGGGGCGGATCCATGGTCCAGCCCTGGGCGCAAAAGGAAAGATCGGACGGTAAGAAAGAAAAAGTTGAATTGAAATATGAATTTAACGTAGAAAAAATTCCTTCCGGCGACGTGTTTCTGGCCGTTGAACGTCCTGATTTGCATGAAATTGACGTCAATGGGGCGGCGCTTGCGTCCGACATGGAATGCGGCTGGTGGGTTGACCGATCGCTCAGGAAGATTCCGCTGCCTTTTGGAGCGTTGAAATTGGGGAGTAATGAAATCGGTCTGAAGTGCAAATACACGCCGCAACATCCGGGACTTGAGATTATTTACCTGTTGGGAGCGTTCGGTGTAAGTTTACGGAAAGGCAAAGGGTGTCTTACGGAAATGCCGCGGTTTTTACACTTGGGGGATTGGTGCCGGCAGGGATTGCCCTTCTACGCCGGATCGGTCTCTTATACCTGCCAAATGCGTTGCGCCGTTCAACACGGTCGGCGAATTGTTTTGCGCGTTCCGGAATATGCCGGCGTGGCGGTAAAAGTATGGGTTGACGGACGTGAAGCCGGATACGCGGCCTGGCCGCCGTATGAAGTTGATATTACTCCCTGGCTGGGTGCAGAAAACCGGCGACACGAATTGCGCATGGAAGTTCTGGGCCATCGCCGCAATTCGCATGGACCATTGCATCATGCCGATAAACATCCGGTCTGGACAGGGCCGGCCGAATTCATTACAAAAGACAATCTCTGGCGCGACGATTATCAGCTCGTCCCCTGCGGACTGCAAAGACCGCCGGAACTCGTGATACTGGAAACAAATCCTAGAAAAAAAGGAAACCCATCGCGTAATTGCCATGTATGAAACAGTAAAAAAATTGGAATGTGCCGGAGGTAATTTATCTCAATTGAAATGAACACACGCGAACTTTTTCAGGCCGTAATGAATTTCAAGCCGTTTGACCGTTTGCCGCTGCTGGAATGGGCCGCCTGGTGGGACAAGACCATCGAGCGCTGGCACGCCGAGGGACTTCCCTCCAACGTGACGGACAGGTATGATATCTGCCGCCATTTCGGCCTGGATATCTACAAGCAGGACTGGTTCGCCGTCTGCCGTCCGGATTGCCCCAGCCCAAAATCTCACGGAAGCGGCATTATCGAAAACGAGTCCGACTATGACGCCCTCCGCAAATTCCTCTATCCGCCATGTCCCGTGGACCGTAAGCGTTGGGAACAATGGGCCGGGGAACAGAAAAAAGGCGAAATTGTCCTCTGGTTTTCGGTGGACGGATTTTTCTGGTTTCCCAGAAAATTGCTGGGGATCGAAAGACATTTATATTCATTTTATGACCAGCCGCGGCTGGTTCATCGCATAAATTCGGATTTGACCGAATGGATCCTGCGCGTCATTGACCAGGTCTGCGCCATCTGTTTCCCGGACTTCATGAGCTTCGGCGAAGACTTGAGCTACAACCACGGGCCAATGCTGTCCAAACCCCTGTTTGACGAATTCTTGCTGCCATATTATAAAAAAGTAATTCCCCGACTCAAGGAAATGACCATGAACAAAGGCGAAGCCGCCATGCGCGCCGAGTTTGAGAGATTGTTGCCCACCGCGGCCAAAGGCGGATTCCTTCCCAGCTGCGACCATCAAACCCCGCCCGGCGTTTCCTATAAGGATTACCGGCTTTATGTTTCGCTCTTCCAGGAATATGCCCAAAAAGCAGGGCGGATGTCAGAATGATGAAGTCGTTTTCAACCGATGCGCAGTGGCATCAAGACATAAATAAAAGGCACGTTGCTTTTTAATACGGCCGGGCTTAAAGAATCGGTAAACTCGATGAAAATATCGTCGCTGGCCAGCGTCTTAAGCGGATCTATCAGAAAGGCCGGATTGAACACCATACCAAGAGATTTTCCCGAATATTTGATGGGAATCTGCTCGCTGGCCTCGCCGACATCGTTGTTGACCGCCGTAACCTGAAGCTGGTTCTTTGCGATAAGCAGTTTGATTGACGGATTTTTGTCGCTGGAAACTATCGCCGTTCTGCGCAAGGCGCCAATCAGGGTCTCCCTTTCGACCGTAATGCGTTCGTCGCACTGGCTGGGAATGACCTGTTGATAATTTGGATACACACCCTCGATCAACTTTGAAACGACCGTGCAGCTTTCCATCTCAAAAGACGCCATATTCTGCGTCAGCGATATTTTTAGCGTTCCCTCGTCCTGAAGTATTTTTATCAATTCGTTCACTGTCTTGGAGGGCACAACGAAATCAAGTTTCTGATCGTCAGGCAATTCTATATCCCTTTCCACCAATGCCAGCCTGCGTCCATCCGTGGCCACAACCGTCAGTTTCCTGTCCTTAATGCTCATCAAGACCCCGTTCAGGATGAGGCGGCTTTCGTCGTCAGATGCGGCATAAATGGTCTTTTGCAGCATATCCTTGAAAAGGCTCTGTTCAATGGTGAATGAATTGGTGGTTTTAAACGGCGGCAAGGACGGAAATTCATCGGCCGAAATTCCGAGCAGTTTGAATGAAGACTGACCGCATTGGATAACGGCCCGGTTCTTGTCTTCAATATAAAATTCAACGCTCTCCTGCGGCAATTCACGCGCTATACTGAACAGCATTCTGGCGTTAAAGCTGCATGATCCGGTTTTGGATACGGAGGCCTCCATGGGGGAGGTAATGCTTACGGAAAGGTCCGTGGCAAAAAGCGTCACCTTGTCCTTTTCAGCATTTATCAGAACGTTATACAAAATCGGCAGTGTCGTATGGGAAACAATAACTGATTGAACCAACTGCATCCCACGAATGAGTTCGTCTTTCTTGATTGTAAACTTCATGATAGCCGCTTTTCTTTATTATTATATTCTCTATTATTTAAATATTAATCATAATAGTATGTTTGTTAATATCCATCACATCTATATAAAATACTAATTATAAATATCTTATAAAAATAAATAGAGTTAAAAAACACAACAAAATCTGTTTAAAAGCTTTTAATAACTTTTTATAAAAAAGAGCCCAGTGAAAAAGGTATAAATTATTAATAATGTATTTGGGGGTTAATTTACAGTTTTTTGTATGAGTTATCAACATTTTTATCCATAACTTTTGAAAGCTTGGCGACGACCTGTTTCAACTGCTTGTCGCGGTGGGTTTTTTTTTCTATCTGGCGGCAGGCATGCAGGATGGTGGCGTGGGTTTTGCCGAAAGACGCCCCGATTTCGGGAAGAGAGGCGTTGGTAAGTTTGCGGCACAGATACATGGCTATTTGTCTTGGCATGGCTATATTCTGAGCGCGGTTGGCGCTTGTCATGTCGGCCAGGCGGATGTCGAAGAAATCAGCGGTGTTTCTTTGAATGGCGGCAATACTGATGGGAGGCCGGGTCTCCTGCTCAATGCTGTCCTGCAACAACTGTTCGGCCAGTGTGATGTTTAAAGGTTTGTTATAGAGAGAAGCGTAGGAAACCAGGCGAATGAGAGCCCCCTCAAGGCGGCGGACGTTGGACTTGATGTTTGAGGCCATAAAGGAAAGCACGTCCTCGTTGAGGGTTATGTTCATGGATTGCTGTTTGCAGCGCAATATGGCCATTCTTGTTTCCAGATCCGGCTCGATAAGCTCGGTCACCAGCCCCCATTCGAACCGGGACACCAAACGTTGTTCAAGGCCGGATATCTCGCCCGCCGGACGGTCGCTGGTCATGACAATCTGCTTGTGGGCGTCATAAAGCACGTTGAAGGTGTGGAAGAATTCCTCCTGAAGCGCGCCGGTCTTGGAAAGAAAATGAATGTCGTCAATCAGGAGCAGGTCGGTGCCGCGGTATTTGTCGCGGAATTGTTTTATGCGGCTGGTGCGCAACGATTCAATATAGTCGTTCATCAAGGCCTCGCATGAAAGATAACTCACGCGCAGCTTGGCCTGTCCCATCACGTGATGTCCTATGGCCTGCATGAGGTGGGTTTTTCCGAGCCCGACGCCTCCATAAATAAAAAGCGGGTTATAGGCCTTGCCCGGAGCCTGGGCCACGGCAAGCGAAGATGCGTGCGCAAAACTGTTGGAGGCGCCCACCACGAAAGAGGCGAAGGTATATTTGGGATTGAGAGAATTTGAGGAAACGATCGGCCTGGAGGTTTTCTTTTGAGCGGATAATTTAACGTCCATTACCGGTCCGGACGGTTTTTCGGCAGGCAGGTCAGACTTGCCTGTCTGCGGCGCAGGCGCCGCCGTGACCTCGAACATCACCTGCATTTCCCGTCCGCAAACCTCATTGACGGTTTGCTTGATCAGCGGCAGATAATTTTCCTCAAGCCAGGATTGATAGAAATTATTGCTTACGTTCAGGACTAGCGTGCTCTCGGATATTCGGTCCGGGGCAATTACCGCTATCCAGCGCGCGAATACATCGCTGTTCAATTGCTGTTTCAGAAGCCGGCAGACATTTTCCCATACCTCATTAACCTGTATAATCAAAGTTGTCTCCAGAAATAAACTTGAATGGTTAAAGTTAGAAGTTTTCCGCCCGAATTTCCAGTAATTTTTTGGTTTTTAACGGCGCTCAATTACAGATACCATCGTGTCGGCAACAATTTTGTTTATTTTGTGTTGTTAACAGGTTATTAACAGCCCGTCCGCTGCCGCTCTCGTTTTGACGTTCATCACGATAGACATTCAAGGCCCCGGGCACAAGCTAAATATTTTTCAGAACATATAATTTCAATCTATACATCATATTGTGTTCGAGAAAAGGAAAGCCACATTATGGTGTTTGATGCTTAATTTTATTATACGGATGGCAATTTGGCGCCGGAAAAGGGATAAAAAAATTTCGTAAAAAAGGCCGTCGCAATTTGTTTGTTATGAACACGCTAAAAAAACAGACTTGGAGGGGGTGGGCAGAGCCGAAGCGGTTTGCAGCGGAATCAGTGTTTATGGCGCCTGTTAGTCAATATGTAAGAACGGGATTTTTCGCCGATGTAAACCTGGCGCGGCCGGGAGATTTTGAAGCCTTCTCCGTGCACCATTTCGCGCCATTGCGCTATCCAGCCCGGCACGCGGCCGATGGTAAAGAGCACGGTGAACATGTTGTTGGGGATGCCCGCGGCCCGTAAAATCAGGCCGGAATAGAAATCCACGTTCGGATACAGGTTGCGTTCGATGAAATAATCGTCCCCGAGCGCCAGTTCCTCGATTTTCAGGGCGATATCGAAAAGCGGGGCGGACATGCCGGGCTTGCGCAAAAGTTTATGGCAGGCTTTTTTCAGGATGGCAGCGCGCGGATCATAATATTTATAGACGCGATGGCCGAATCCCGGCAAACGTTCCCTGTTTTTTTTGTTTTTGGCGCGTTCGATGAAATCTTTCGGATTGGCGCCGGTAGCAAGAGCGTGTTCGAGCATTTGTATGGCTGACTGGTTTGCGCCGCCGTGCAGAGGCCCCCACAGGGCGGAAATGCCAGCCGAGATAACGGCGTAGATATTGGCCAGGCTGGAGCCGGCAATACGCACCGTCGAGGCGCTGCAATTTTGTTCGTGGTCGGCGTGCAGGATAAGGAAAAGCTCAATGGCGCGCACGATGTCGGGATCATGCTTGTAATCCTTGACCGGCGATGAAAACATCATGTTGAGAAAGTTTTCGACGTAACGCAGTTTAAAAGAGGGATATATCACGGGCTCGCCAATTGATTTTTTGTAGGAAAAGGCGGCCAGCGTGCGCACCTGGGAAATCAAATTGGCCATGAATTGTTCCTCTGCGTCCGGATTAAGGGCGTCCGGCACCGGATAAAACGTGGCCAGCGACGCCACCATGGTGCTCAAGATGCCCATGGGATGGGCGTGATGCGGAAAAGCCACGAAATAATGGCGCATGTCCTCGTGAATCAGAGAGGATTCGTTCAGGCGTTGCGAAAAGACGGATAATTGCTGCTTGGTGGGCAGTTCGCCATGGATGAGCAGATACGCGGTTTCGACAAAAGAGGATTTCGCGGCAAGATCCTCGATGGGATAGCCACGGTACAGTAGAACGCCCTTTTCACCGTTGATGTAGGTGATTTTGCTGAGACAACTGCCGGTGTTGGCCAGACCGGGATCCATCGTGATGTAACCCGTCTTGGAGCGCAGGTCGGAAAAGTCAACGGCTTTTTCGCCGTAGCTGCCGGCGATGACGGGAAAGGAGTATTCCTTACCCTCGATGGTCAGTTTTGCGGTATTATCCATGGCATTCCTAAAAATTTCGCAAAAAGATTTACCTTAACGGCCCGGCAGTGTCCACAAAAAAATTCAGTTAATAATTTCCGGCCTAGCCGGAAATCTTCCCTCGAGGGCGTCGGCCACGATTTGTTTGGTATCGAAGGGGAAATCGCTTTTCAGGATCCATTTCAGGAATTTTTGATTATTTTGCGCCAGCTCGCGCAATTTTCGGCCGGTGTATTGCACGCCGAAGTTTATGACGATTTCGCCGTTGACCCATTTCAACTTGCCGGTCTTGTCTGCGGCGTTGGCGTCGCGTTTTGGCGCGCAGTAGCTCGCGAGCGCAGCGATGTCTTGCGGCAAATCCGGGTATTTTGCCAGTTGGGCTTCAAAGACCTTGATGCTGGCCAGGGTGTCGGCTTCGGCGCCATGCGCGTCCGCGTGTTCTTCATGGCAATAGAAAACAAGCGCGGCGCTCAGGTCGCGCGGCTCCTTTTTGTGATAAATGCGCTGGGCATCTATGAGGCGGCAGTCTTCCTGCGGAAAGGAAAATTCGGCTCGGGCAAATTCTTCGGCCAGGATGAGAACGTCAAAGCGGATGACGCCGAATCCGGCCAGGTCGCAATCTTTGAGCAGGTTGAAGATTTTTTCCGCCAGTTCGGCAAACAGGGGACAGCCGGCGACGTCGGCGTTGGAAATGTGGTGGATGGCCTGGGCCTCGGCCGGAATGGGCATGCCCGGATTGCAGCGAAAAACGTATTTTTCCCGCGCGCCGCCCGGCAGGATTTTAATTATCGCCAGATCAATGATCCGGTCCTGGCGCGGATTGGCACCGGTGGATTCTATGTCAATAAAGGCCAGTGGCCGTTTTAGATTGTCTAAAAACATGCCGGAACCCTAGCAGGAAATTGCCGCTGATGGAAGAATTTTATGCTGAAAATAGTTGACTAATGAAATCTCTTTTATTATCCTTCATAAGTTATATCAAGGAGGTGAAGGAAAAAACGGTGCCTAATGGGAGTGCTCCCATTGCCGACTGGCACGGCGTCCTAGTGCCACGGCGGGACCGACAAAAAGCACTTTGAGTCCGTTGAATCAAATACCAATCAACCGTTAGAGTAATGTTTTTGTAGAGGAATAAATAATAATGAAAATGAAAATTGCCGCTTTGATTGTGTCCAGTCTGTTTGTTTCCGCTTTTGTTATCGCCCAGGAAGCCGCCGCTCCCGCAGCCGCTCCGGCTGCCGCCACGGTTCCGGCCGTCGCTCCTGCACCTGAAAAAGCCGCCGCCCCGATAATGCAGCCCCTTGAACTGCGCAAGAGCGGCGTGGTCAACGTAGTCAAGGATGCCAGCGGTAAAGCCACGGCCATCAAGCTGATCGTCAACAGCTATGATATCCAGATGGATGATGAAGGCAAGAAACTGGAAGCCATGGACGGTCAAAAAGTCAGAGTTTCCTGCACCCTTACCCACGAAGGCGGCAAAAAACTGCTGACCATCAAGAGCGTTGAGCCCGTGGCCGAAGGCGGCGTTGCCGCCCCTGCGGCAGCTCCTGCCGCTGCCCCGGCCCCGGCCGTTGCTCCGGCTGAAGCCGCCCCCGCAGCCGCTCCGGCTCAGTAAGCACGATTGTAAAAATCGAAACAAAAAAAAGCCGCGGTTTAACCACCGCGGCTTTTTTTATGCCTGTGGCGCAGTGGGTACCACGGATGTCAAGCTCAACCCCCGGTGTTCCACGGCATCGCCGGCCATATGGCGCCTTGGTTCCCGGCAGATAGTGGTCAATGATGACGTAGGGCATTTCGCCGCAGGCGGTCTCCAGCCAGGAAGCAGTGTCCTTCAAGCTCGGATCTATAATAATGCCGTCAATATGCCGGCAGAGGTAGTCTCTCAGGATTTCTATCAAGGAAAAATAAAAAATATTTCGTCATTTCGGGAGACCCGCACCGCTTTCGACAGCTTCACTGCCCCGTTTCGAGCTTGGCCCACGAGTCGCGCAGGGACACGGTGCGGTTGAATATTGGTTTGCCCGGCGCTGAATCCTCCGTGTCCACGCAGAAATAGCCCAGTCGTTCGAATTGTAGTTTTTCCCCGGCTTTAGCCGCGGCCAATGAGGGTTCCAGGCGGCCGGTGACGACTTGCAGGGATTTGGGATTCAGATGCTTCATGAATTCGTCGCCAGTCTCCTCCGGGTTCTCGTGCAGGAAGAGACGGTCATAAAGGCGGACCTCGGCGGAAAATGTGTGCCGTACGGACACCCAGTGGATGGTCCCCTTGACCTTGCGGCCGTCCGGCGCGTTTCCGCCGCGCGAGGCCGGGTCGTACGTGCAATGCAATTCCGTTATCTCGCCTGTTTTTTCGTCCTTCACCACGCTGTTGCAGGTGATCAGGCAGGCGTAACGCAGGCGCACCTCACGGCCCGGCGCCAGACGGAAAAACTTTTTCGGCGGCTGCTCCATGAAATCATCGCGTTCAATATAAATGACGCGCGAAAAGGGCACTTTCCGCGAGCCCATGGCGGGGTCCTCTGGGTTGTTGACCGCGTCGAAAAATTCCTCCTTGTCTTCAGGATAATTGTCAATGACCACCCGCAATGGATTGAGCACGGCCATGGCCCGAACGGCCTTCTTGTTGAGATCGTCCCGCAGGCAGTGCTCCAGCAGGGCCACGTCCGTGAGGCTGACGAACTTGGTCACGCCGATCCGTTCGCAGAAGTCCCGGATGGCCGCCGACGTATAACCCCGGCGCCTGAGTCCGGCCAGGGTCGGCATGCGGGGATCATCCCAGCCCGTGACTTGTCCGTTTTCCACCAACAGCCGGAGCTTGCGCTTGCTCAGGATGGTGTAGGAGAGGCTCAGCCAGGCAAATTCGATCTGCTGCGGATGATAAACCTCAAGCGCGTCCAGGATCCAGTCATAAAGCGGACGGTGCACCTCGAATTCCAGGGTGCAGATGGAATGGGTTATTTTTTCAATGGAATCCGAAAGGCAATGGGCAAAGTCATACATCGGATAGATGCACCATTTTGATCCGGTGCGGTGGTGCGATTCCTTTTTGATGCGGTAGATGACCGGGTCGCGCATGTGCAGGTTGGGCGAGGCCATGTCTATTTTGGCCCGCAGCACATACTTTCCCTCATCAAACTCGCCGGCGCGCATACGCGTGAAAAGATCAAGGCTTTCCTCAATGGGGCGCTCGCGCCAGGGACTGTTCCTGCCCGGTTTGGTCGGCACGCCGCGATAGTCCTTGAATTCCTCGGAATTGAGTTCGCAAACATAGGCCTTGCCTTTTTTAATCAATTGGACGGCGAACTCATAAAGCTGTTCGTAATAATCCGAAGCATAAAAAAGATTTTTTCCCCAGTCAAATCCCAGCCAGTGTACGTCGCGCTGAATGGATTCCACAAATTCCACGTCTTCGGTGCTTGGGTTGGTGTCGTCGAAGCGCAGATGGCAGACGCCGTGGTAGGCCAAAGCCAGCCCGAAATTCATGCAAATCGACTTGGCGTGGCCGATATGCAGGCAGCCGTTGGGCTCGGGCGGAAAGCGCGTCACTACCCGGCCGCCGTATTTTCCGGACTTCAGGTCGTCTTCGATTATGCGCCGCACAAAATGTCCGGCTGTGGTCGTGTCGGATGTGTTCATGACCTATTTATAATCCGCCTCGTATTTTTCCTCCAACTGTTTCAATTCCTTGCCCTTCAGAACATAGCCTTGTGTCGCAAGCGATTCAAGCGCATATTGCAATCGGCGCAGGGTCATGTCTTTGCCCAGGATTTCCATGCTTTCGAAGAGCGGCAGGGCCACGGTCGTCCCGGCGATGGCAACGTAAAAAGGCATGAGCAAATCCTTGAACTTGACGTTTTCCTTTTCCGCCATGCGGGTAAAAACGGCCTTGATCGCATCTGGTGTCCAGGCAAAGGTCTTTTCAATTTCCCACTGGGCGATCCTGATGAGTTTTGCGGCGGTTGGACCGTCGAATTCTCCGCCGAGGATCGCGGACGGCGCATAGTCCGGCTTGTCGGCAAAGCAGAAGGCGGTCTTGGGCACCAGCTCTGACAACGTGTTGATCCTTGGCTGGGCAAGGGGAATGATGCGTTTCCAGACCGAGTCGTTCAGTTTCCAGTCCGCCAGGCGGCCGGCCAGATCCTCCACGCTCAGGCGGCGCAGATATTGTCCGTTGAAATTTGCCAGCTTCTGCAGGTCGAACACCGGGCCGCCGAGGCTGATACGGTCGAGGTCGAACCCGGCGGTCAAGTCGTCCAGGGTGAAGATTTCACGTCCATCCGGCATGCTGTAGGCCATCAGGCCCAGATAATTGATCAGGGCTTCGGGCAAATAACCGGCCGCGCGGTAATACAGGATGCTGGTGGGATTTTTCCGTTTCGACAATTTGCTTTTGTCCGGATTGCGCAAGAGCGGCAAATGCGCGAACTCCGGGGCCTCCCATCCGAAGTGGCGATAGAGCAGAATATGCTTCGGCGTGGAACTGATCCATTCCTCGCCGCGGATGACGTGCGTGATTTCCATGAGATGATCGTCAACCACGCTGGCCAGGTGATAGGTCGGAAAGCCGTCCGATTTCAGCAGCACCTGGCGGTCAACGCCGGCCCAAGCGATCTTGATCTCGCCGCGAATGCGGTCCCGGAAAACACAGTCTCCCTCAGGCGGAATTTTCATGCGCACCACATATGGTTCTCCGGCGGCCATGCGTGTTTTTGACTCTTCTGCCGGAATGTTTTCGCAGAGGCCGTCGTAACCGGGGTTGGCCTTCTTGGCGGCGGTCTGTTCCGCGCGCAGTTTTGCCAGGCGCTCGGCGGTGCAGAAGCACGGATAAGCGCGTCCGGTCTCGATCAGTTTTTGAACATGAGCGCGGTAAATTTCCAGCCGTTCGCTCTGGCGGTATTTTCCGGCGGGACCGCCTACGTCCGGCCCTTCGTCCCACGGCAAACCCATCCAGCGCAAGGCCTCAAAAATGGACCGCTCCGATTCCGGCGTGCAGCGGGCGCGGTCGGTATCCTCGATTCTCAGCAGGAACTTGCCGTCGTTTTTCTTGGCGAAGGCGTAATTGAAAAGCGCGATATAGGCCGTGCCGATATGCGGCGAGCCGGTCGGCGAAGGCGCAATGCGCGTGCGTACTGGTTTTGATGCGTTCATAGAATTGTTTTTCCGGCAGATTAGGACGGCTCTTCATGGTTGTCAACATTCTTTCAGGGCCTTGTCTTTCAGGGCCTAAAGAAATAATTGACAGTTGTTTAATCGTTTGATTAAATCAAAATATTAAAATAACAATACTGACGATCTTGTTTCTTCTGTCCGGCTGCGCATGGAACGGCAAAGCGCCGGACGGTTCCGGCACGATCGAATGCACGGAAGTTGATCTTGCGCCGCAGGTTTCCGGCCGCATCGTA
>Ga0209749_1000653_pt1 | contig 42034 bp, 54 predicted proteins | sample EPASupsiteSAE347_FD_187267 | JGI IMG/M metagenome (GOLD analysis project Ga0209749, IMG submission 187267) | Bioremediated contaminated groundwater from EPA Superfund site, New Mexico - Sample SAE3-47 (SPAdes) (version 2) | ecosystem: Environmental > Aquatic > Deep subsurface > Groundwater >...
AGAGATAGATGCCCATCGAGATTTCTAATTCGCTTGTTTAAGATGTTATTTAACTTTCTAGTTCAAGATTATGTCATGTTATTTCTTTGGCATTATTTTATCTTACAAAGTCTATTCTATCTAAAAGATCTTTTTGGGTTTTAACTTTAGGATCCATAACTTCAATTATAACTTCTTTTATAGATCTTCTTAAAAGTTCCTCTATCATTGGCACGAACTCTGTAAGGGGGATTTTTTGTGATTTGTATAAGTTTAGTTTACCATTTTTCATCTCTACAATGAATTCATTTGCTTTACTATTATTGATTATTAGATTTACCTTAGTTTTTTCTGGGTTAAGTTTTAGCGAAAGACAATTTTTTTCAGTAGATACTCTTATAGTCTTATCGTTATCGATTTTATCAATTTTTGCTGTTTTTGCCCAATCGATACCATAATTCTGTTTTAGAAATTCTATGAGTCTTCCACTATCATTTCCTGGAACCTCATCCCAGCTAAACAAATACGATTTAAATTGGACAGGCTTTGCGTGTTTACCATGGGCAAATGTACTTCTATGATTATAACCTTCTTTCATTATGTCATATATCTCCTTTCGTTGGTCAAAATCTTTTTCCAACAATTTTGCAGCCCTTGAGGAGAGTTTATGTCCAATATCGCCTGGTGCCTCAGAAAATAATGCTTCGAAAGCAATCATATAATCAATTAGCTTATCATCCGATCTCTCCCTTTCATAGGCATAATTGAATCTTCTAATAGCTCTTTCCAGAAAATCGTGCTTCCCCTCTATATCTTTGAATTCATTCCAGAATTTTTTGAATCCTTCAATATCCAATGTCATCAGTTTATACTGAGTTCCAAAAAAAGATTTGCGATATAATCCACCACCAGCAATAATCCCCATATCAGACCACATTAATTCAGTAGAGTACAACATATCAAATCCAACTATGCCGGATTTAAAAATCCTTAGTGCAGAAATAACTTTGTTAAATGTTTCCATTGGAAGTTGATCGCTTATTGGTTCACCCTTTTTGATTATATAAGACATTTCAATAAAATATTTTAGATTTCTAATTTCATAAATTGGAATTGGGAAGTGGTGAAGAATTTTTGATTCACTCAACCTATGCCACCAATCCTCAATTTCTCTATTAGAATATTTTCTTAGTTTTAAATCTTCCCCTAAATCTATTTCGTCCGCTTCGCATTGAAAATTATTTAAAGGTGAGAATGAGTTAAATCTATACTCTTTCGAATAAAGAGAATCTTCATATTCCTGAAAACATTTGCTAAAAATTTCATCATTAAAATTAAACGATTTTGTTCGTTTGATGAATTTCGCCAAAAATTCTATCGCATTCGTTTCAAAAAAGAATTGGATTGCGGATTTTTTTGGGTTTTTAACAATATTACCACTCGAATCTGTTACTCTTCCTTGGAATTTATTTATAATTGGATCTTCTTGAAGCCTCCATTTGATGAGCGAATCATATTGTGGAAGCTGTTTGATTTCTTCTTCATGCTGATTGATAAACATGTAGAACATTGGCTCAGGTCTGTGATAAGTACCCACCGAACCATTGTCTTTAATAGAAATATGCTCCTTTATTTTCTCCGGGACAGATTCTCCATCTTCTAAATATTTTTTTAATACTTGAAAAGAAGCAATGATAAAATCTTTATATTTTTCATAGAGCTTCTGGTTTTGAGTTTGTATATCAGTTTGTTTTTTCATTTTAATCCCTATTTATTTGTAATTGAAATATATATTTTTAAACCTTATGCACGATTTTATCCATCTTCAGCACTTCCATACTCCTTGCCGAGCACCCACCACCCATGCGTATTATCTCATTCAGCCTAGTGGTTCGCCGCAGTCATTATGAAGGATAAAGAAAATCCGCATCTTAACGGAATATCGGATATTACAGCATAACATTTAAATGTGCTCATATGAATAATTAGCCGCAGATGAACGCAGATAAACGCAGATGCAACCTTATATCTGCGTTCATCTGCGTTTATCTGCGGTTTTTTTCTCGTAGATACATAGTTATTTTCAAATCTCACTAAATCGTCTGTCTCAATACTTCACCAATCAAAATTACTGTGGCTGGCCACTAATCAGTGGTTGACCTGAGCGCCTTTTTAATATCCGAGGAGACAAATTTCTTAGACTTAATCCAAATAACCTCTTTCCCACGCACTAGGTCGGCAAAATCCCATACTGAAAGTCCTGCCATCTCCGCAGCCTTTAAAAAACTAACTTTTCCATCCTCTAGAGATTTCAGCGCGTGATGCTCCTTCCAGCGTTGCGGCCTCTCTATAAATCTTAATGGGGTTGGTTTCTCAAAAGATTCTTCTTTCATAAAGTCTCAGCTTTTCCTGATTTGAATAGATATACGTCCTATACATCTTTATTTTAAATCTTTGCCCCTAAAATATGAAGAGCCTGCCAAATTTATATTATCTCACTGCCATCTCTTATATGAATGTCAAACAATACTCCCAGGATCATCCTCCACATCGACATGGACTACTTCTTCGCCCAGTGCGAGGAGAGGGAACGCCCTGAGATAAAAGGCAAGCCCGTGGTAATATGCGTATATTCAGGGCGCGGCGGTGATAGCGGGGCGGTGAGCACGAGCAACTACGAGGCGCGGAAACTGGGAGTGAAGGCGGGAATACCCATTTACCGCGCAAAGAAACTGGCTCCTGATGCTGTGTTCCTGCCCGTCAACATGGAGCTTTACCGCAGCATTTCGGATGAGGTAATGGAGATCCTGAAGGGCTACTGCGCCAGGTTCGAGCAGGAGAGCGTGGATGAGGCGTTCTGCGAACTCACAGGGAAAATCCAGGGTTTTGATGAAGCGCGGTCGCTGGCTGTGAAGATAAAAGAGGAAATAAAACAAAAGACCGGCTTGACGTGTTCGGTCGGTATAGGTCCGAATAAGCTCATCGCAAAGATAGCATCGGATTACCAGAAGCCGGATGGATTGACCGTAGTAAAACCGGAGGAGGTACTGAAGTTCCTGTCTCCCCTGAAGGTCACGGACATTATCGGTGTAGGTAAAAAAATCGGGGAGAGGTTGAACGAACTTGGAGTGAGAACCATTGGAGAAATATCAAAGTTATCCAGGGAGGAACTTGTTCGGGAATTCGGGCAGGCAAAAGGCACCTTGATAAAACAGGCATCACAGGGGATAGACGACTCGCAGGTGGAGGAGCGCGAGGGTACGGAGCAGATAGGGCGGATAACCACATTGAAGGAGAATACAAAGGACATCGAGATCGTATCTGATGCCATCAACAGGCTCTCGGAGGATGTGCACAGGAAACTTGAGGCGCGAAGGCTCAGTTTCAGGTCAGTCTCGTTCATCGCCATCTCCACAGACCTTAAGACCCGCACCAAAAGCCGTACACTTGCTTCGCCTGCAAAAGACCTGGAGACGATAAGATCGACGGCGCGTGAGCTTGCCAGGGAGTTCCTTACCGAGCATCCTGTCATGCTCCGAAGGGTAGGGGTAAGGGTGGCGAACCTGGTGGGAGAGAAAGAACAGAGGACGCTAGGTGAATTCTAAAAATCTCCGACAATATTCATATATTAGGATGCCTATTGATTCAGCATGGACAGCGCCAAAAAAACTGAGAACTGCATGATATGCGGAGGGGAGCTTTCGTATCTGACCACAGCCATACCAGTGAAGTGCACATACTGCGGGAGAGAGGAGCCCTCAAGCATTCACTGTCCTGCGGGTCACTATGTATGCAATGAGTGCCATGCAAGCGATTCAATAAAGATCATCACTCAGTTCTGCCTGTCATCCGGCTCAAAAAACCCGCTTGAAATGGCAAAGACTATAATGAGGCATCCCACAATGCCCATGCACGGACCTGAGCACCATGCCATGATAGCTGCAGTGCTTGTCACTGCTTATAAGAATCTCATAGGCAAAGCGAGCGATGAGGATATCAAAGAAGCTATACGGCGCGGTGCGACAGTGCCCGGAGGCTACTGCGGTCTCTTCGGAACGGATGCTGCGGCTATAGCCACTGGCATAGCTCTCAGTGTAATACTCAAATCGAGCCCTCTGACAGACCATGAGAGGCGGACTGCCAACATGATGACCTCAAGGGCGCTTGCTGCAATCGCGAGCAACAGAGGGGTGAGGTGCTGCAAGCGGAGCACGTATGCCTCGATAGAGACGGCTATACAGTACTTCAGGGAGGTGCTCGGCGTGGAACTGGAACACATTCCCGTATCTAAATTAAAATGCGAGCACAGCCACAGGAATAAGCAGTGCTCAGGCGTTGATTGCAGGTATTATGCAGGAAAGGCGGTATGAAAAACGGAAAGCTGCTATTTATATGTAATGGTTAAGAGAATTTTTGTTCTCAACCGACTTTCCACAACCTTAATTAACCCAGTAAAATATATAATAGTTGCACTACATGGGTGCATAATGGTCGAAACGAAGGAGATACTTGATATTTTAGAGGACTACGATAAGGACAACATAGCCATAGCCACGGTCTGCTCGCACAGCAGCCTCCAGATATTTGACGGCGCAAGGAAAGAGGGCTTCAGAACTATCGGAATATGCATGGGAGCACCGCCGAAATTCTACAATGCATTCCCGAAAGCAAAGCCTGACGAGTTTTTCGTTGTAAAGGACTATAAGGAGATACTCTCAAAAGCGGATGAGCTTGCAGCAAAGAACGCCATAATCATTCCGCACGGCTCTTTTGTGGAATACCTGGGTGCAGAGAATTTCCAGAAACTGCGCCTTCCCACGTATGGCAACCGCCGCGTGCTTGAGTGGGAGTCGGACAGGGACATGAGCCGCAAGTGGCTTGAGTTAGCGGGAATAAAGATGCCAAAGCAGATTAAGAACCCCGAGGATATCGATTCGCCAATGATGGTGAAGTATTACGGCGCAAAAGGCGGAATGGGTTTCTTTGTGGTGAAAAATTATTCTGATTTCAAGAAAAGGATCAATCCTGCCGAGAAATACACCATACAGGAATTCGTTCTCGGTACGCGCTATTACATGCATTATTTCTATTCGCCGATTAAAAATGACGGTTACTCGTTGAGCAAAGGCACGCTTGAGCTTCTTGGCATAGACCGGCGCGTGGAGTCCAATGCTGATGAGATCTTCAGGATAGGCTCGCCTACAGAACTGGCTGAGGCGGGTATCTATCCCACGTTCGTGGTGACGGGCAACCTGCCCCTCATTGTAAGGGAATCGCTCCTCCCCAGGATATTTGAGATGGGAGAGAAGGTCGTTGAAAAGTCGCTTGAGCTGTTCGGGGGCATGATAGGTCCGTTCTGCCTTGAAGCGGTAGTAACTGATTTGCTTGAGTTGAAAGTGTTTGAGATCTCTGCGCGTATCGTGGCAGGGACGAACCTCTTTGTTTCAGGCTCGCCATATTCAGATCTCATAGATGAAAAGCTATCGATGGGACGGCGCATCGCCCGCGAGATCAGGATGGCACGGGATATGGGCTTACTTTCAGAGGTGATTTCATGAAACCCCAGAAGAGCGGATACGATGTTATAATCGTGGGCGCAGGACCTGCAGGCATGTTCGCGGGGGATGAGCTTGCAGGAAGGAAAAGTGTTCTGATCATAGACCAGGGACGGGATATAGAAGAGCGCGAATGCAAGATGAAGCGGCGCGGGATATGCACCCACTGCGATCCCTGCGATATCATGTGCGGCGTCGGCGGGGCGGGGACTTATTCCGACGGCACGCTGAACCTCCGCCCGGATATAGGCGGAGACCTGGCTGCGCAAACCGGAGACCCTGAGTATGCCTGGGAACTGGTAGACCATGTGGACAAGGTGTTCGTACGGTACGGCGCGCCTGAGCAGTTGTACATCCCCCGCGGAGACCAGGTGGAGCATTTGAAGCGCCGAGCCGCAGCCGTGGGAGCGAGGTTTATCGAAATCACGCAAAGGCATATGGGGTCTGACAACGCACCCAGGGTTATAGCCAACTTTGAGAAAGACCTGAAGGACAGGGGCATCGAGTTCCTGCTCGATACCAAAGTAGAGGACCTGGTCATCGAGGACGGCGTCTGTAAAGGGGTAATATTAAAAGACGGGGACAGGATAAATTCCGGTTATACGATAATCGCGCCCGGCAGGGTCGGTGCGACCTGGGTGGATGAGATAGTAAAAAAACACAATATAGGTGCCAAATACGCGCCGATCGATGTGGGCGTGAGAATAGAAGTTCCCGCTATTATCATGGACCCGATAACTAAAATAAACCGCGATCCCAAATTCCATATCCAGACAAAGACCTATGATGATTTCGTAAGGACATTCTGCACCAACGAACACGGCTATGTCGTCAAGGAAGAGTACGAGGGGTTCATAGCCACTAACGGTCACTCCTTACGTAACATGCAATCTGAAAATACGAATTTTGCCTTCCTTGTAAGAATTGAACTCACTGAGCCCATGGAGAACACGGTACGCTACGGCAGGTCAATAGCTAAACTCGCTACGACCATAGGTGGAGGGAAACCTGTGCTCCAGAGGATGGGCGACCTGCGGCGGGGGAGGCGCAGCACAGAGGAGAGGCTCAGCAAGAATTCGGTATTAAATACTCTGAGAGATGTGACTCCGGGAGATATCTCCATGGCTCTGCCGCATCGCATCGTTACTGACATAAAGGAAGGGCTTGAGGTACTGAACGAAATAATCCCTGGCGTGGCATCGGATTCCACGCTACTGTACGCGCCTGAGGTGAAATTCTACTCCATGCAGGCGCTGGTGGACAGGAACATGGAGACTACGGTCAGGAACCTGTTCGCGGCTGGCGACGGCGCGGGGCTTTCCAGGGATATCGTGAACGCGGCGGCGACAGGGGTGATCGCAGCGCGGGGGATTTTGAAGAAAGGGGGTTAAACCAACCTGAGATGAGACCATCGGAAAAATATAAAAAACCGTGCGCATCCGTGTCATCCGTGCAATCCGTGTTCTATTTCAGTTCGGCAGTTAGATCTCTAAGTTACTTTTGATAATCCCTTACAGTTTAGAAAATATGTTGAAATTATGACCAGTATCGATCCATCCCACATCGCCAGCTGCGCCCAGCTCGCAATGCTGCTTGAGGTCTCAGCCACCCCGAAGCCGGGCAACATAGACAGGGACCACAACTACACGGATACCCGTTTCGAGCACTTCTTAGCCAGCGCCGTGGGCGTGTATCCCGTATTAGAGAAGGCGACGCACTCAAAATCCGGCGTCGGCGCGCTCATCCGCGAGGCTGTGATAGAAAGCGGGCGGTGGCAGAAAGGCGGAAATACTCATTTCGGAGCGTTTATATTGCTCATACCCCTTGTTATGGCTGCGGGCAGGTGTGAGGACAGGACTTGTCTGAAAACGCAGGTTCAAAAGGTTGCGAGGGAGACGACCGTAGAGGATGCGGTCGAATTTTACAGGGCTTTTTCAGCAGCAAAAGTGAATGTTAAACCTGTGGATGACCTCAGTCTTGGCGACATCGCATCCTTTGATAAAATCAAGGAACAGGGACTGACCCTCTTTAATCTGATGGAGATTTCCGGCAGTTACGACATGATAGCAGAAGAATGGACGAACGGTTTCCAGAAGACCTTTGGGTGTGCAGCATCGATCCAGAATAAAATCAAAGAACATGGCATCAACGACGCCGTAGTTCTTACGTTCATGGAGCTTTTATCTAATTATAAGGATACCTTTATTCAGACAAAATTTGATGACAAAAAAGCAGAAGAAGTCTCCATGCGGTCGAAAAGTATTCTGCAAAAAGGCCATATCGATGAGATAAAGGGTGAAATTCATGCTTTCGATGAGCAATTATTAAAAGAAGGCATAAACCCTGGTTCAACTGCAGATATCATTATCGCAGGATTGTTTGTTTCGTTTTTCGAGGGGATGAGATTCTGATAAATATAGACGATTTCGGGATACATGAGGGAATATCAGAGATCATACTCACAACCCTCTCGCCCGACGGAATACCCAATGCAGCGCCGATGGGGCTGCACAGGAGGGGAAAAAGGCTCTTTGCCAGGATATACAACTCAAAGACGCTGGATAATATACTGAGCAAGCCAGTGGCGGCTACTAACATACTGGATGACCCTGTTCTGTTCGTTCAGTCTGCACTTTCCGATATCGAGCTTGAGAGATTCGAATTCATTGAAGGCTTCCCCGTACTCAAGGATGCAGAGGGATGGCTTATTTTTGATTGCGTCTGCAAAAAAGGCGAGAATATCTCGGTAGTAGAGCTTTCGCCCGTAAGAGGGAAAATTATCGATAGAAAAATCAAGCCTGTAAATCGCGGGTTAAACGCCGTTATAGAGGCTGCGATACATGCCACAAGATATGTGAGCTTAAATGAGCTGAAATACCTTGATTGCATCGAATACTACAATACAATCGTCAAAAAATGCGGTGGGGCGCGCGAAAAGGAAGCGATGCGGCTGCTCTATGAGCTTATTGAATATCAGGAATAAATCACCGCAAAGAGCACTAAAGTCACAGAGATTATTCCTACGCTTAGCGTTCTTTGCGAACTGATGTGGAAAAATCTGGATAAAAACAGCGAACTCGTACGAACTGATACGAACTCAAGTCATTCCGAGTTCGTACGAGTTCGTATCAGTTCGTTGTTAATTTAAGTTCTGTTGCACTTTTTCATCGTGATATATGGATATCACGGTTCATAGCCGATTTTGCGGTGTTGGGCAGGATAGTTTATTCCTTCCCGAAGAAACTCCTCATCATCGGGTGCATCTCCATCATCTGCTGGCTGGCGATGTCCTCGTAAAGCCTGTACATAATGCTGACAGTAAGCAATAACCCTGTGCCTCCGGCGCCTCCCAGCGTACCGAGAAGGCTTGCTATGAGCGTTAGAACTCCTATGAACGCGCCGCCGATCACGGTCACCTTGGGGATATACCGCTGCATCACACGCTCAAGCGTTCCGCTGCTCCTGCGGTATCCGGGTATCTGCATCCCCGATCTCTGTATCTTCTCAGCCACGTTCTTTGCGCCCATGCCCGTGGTCTCTATCCAGAAGAGGGCAAATACAATGCCGCCGATTATGAGCATGGTGGCATCAGTAAGCACGTGGAGCACGATCTGCCATATAGCTGGAGGCGCCACTCCCAGGCTTGTGAACTGGGACGACACAAGAGAAGGTATCCAGTCGTTCGGGCTGTTGATAGGTGAGAGATAATACATGAGCCCGCCCACGGGCTGTGCCTCCTTGTACTCTCCGAGAACCGTAATGCCCCTTCCCGAAAGGATAAGTCCCATAAGCTGGATGTTAGCCTGGAGCGCCCTTACCAGGATCATGGGCAGAACGCTGGCATATATGAGCTTGACAGGGAACCTCCCGCGCGCGCCCCTGACTGCCGCGTGAGCGAGCGGTATTTCAATGCGCGTGCTCTCAACATATACTACCATCAGGTAGATGACTATAGTGCTGAGCAGCGCAAGGATGCCTCCCCTGACCAGTAAGAAGAGCATCCCATCTCCGGTAAGGAGGTAGTCCAGCCCGATGTTAGACGACGGACTGGCGATATATATCCATTTGGGGATAAGGCCTATCGGGAACCCGGTCTCATCCGTCTTCCAGTTAAAGACGCCCGTGACTATCTGCTGCGAAACACCTGCGATAATGAACAATCCGACGCCTGACCCTATGCCCCATTTGGAGACTACCTCATCCATGTACAGGATGATAACGCCTCCGATGAATATCTGGATGAACAGCAGTAATGTGATAATATTAACACCGACGCCAAGCTGCGCAGCAAGTCCTGCGTCCGGTCTCATATACCCGCCGAGGATCTGAGGCAGCGCCTCCAGTGCTATCATTATGAAGACGAGAAGCTTTTGCAATCCCTGGAAAATAGCCTGCTGATGCGGGTCGCTGAGGTCCATTTTGATGACATTCGCTCCGACAAGCAATTGCAGCACTATTGAAGCCGTCACGATAGGTCCTATGCCCAGGACCATGAGCGAGCCTGAGGCGCCGGCAAAGAAGGCGCGGTACAGCTCAAATAAGTCGATCGAGCTTTTATCCAGTCCGAACAGGGGTATGTTCGCCATGGCAAAGTACAGGACAAGTATGCCCAGCGTCCATGCCAGCTTTTTCTTGAAATGTATATGTCCTTCAGGGCGTTTTACCGCTGGCAGTCTGTTCAATAGGGGTGCAAGACTTTCGAATGCCATGTTCTTTTACTCTGGTTTGGGCGCTTCTGTGGTCTCAACCTTAGCTATTGCTTTCCCTTTAGCTTCGTCTATCTTCTGCTTTGCAGTAGATGAGAATTCGCCTGCTGTGATAAAGAGCGGCTTTGTCACCCTTCCGCTGCCGAGCACTTTCTCAATGCCAATGTTCCCAAGATCGATATGGAATGCATCCCCTTTCTTCTCCGCGACTCCATCAATCACAAGCTGTTCGATGGCTTCGTCTATCTCACCCACGTTAACTATGGTACCGTCCTCAACTACGGAGGGAGGTCTTTTGAACCCGTGTTTCCCGAAGGTCAGTCCGCGCTGCAGCGACCTGACAAAGTGATGCTTGCATGTCCCGGCGTTCCCGCGTCCTCCGCGGCTTCCTCCGCCGCGCCTGTTCTTATGCGTACCGTTGCCGAATGTTCTCTTTCCCCTGAATTTTTTTGTTCTCTGTTTTGCCATAATTACCTCATCTTGTTCAGGAGTGAATTTATCTCAGTCCCGTGAAATCCAAGATCTCCGCCCTCCAGGAAGTTCCTTTTGGTACCCCGAAGACCTTTTCTTGCTGGATGCAGCCTGAATACCGGTTTCAGTTTAGGAACATCGGTTATCGAGGCTTTTCCTTCACAGATAGCCTTTGCAAGTTCATCGAATGATTTGAATTTCGTATTCTCTTTCAGGTACTCTTCGGTCAGGTCTTCCTTTCCTTCGAGCTTTCCTCTGTTTTCCAGCATCTGCGAAAGGGTTTCTGGATTAATAGTACCCCATGCGATATAATCTTTTGTTTTCTGTATCATGCCATGGTAATTTGGTGTCTCAGGCAGAAGCACACAGTGATTTATCCGATCAAGGTGCAGCATGCTGAGCGTATCCCTGATATCCTGCCGCGTCTTTACGCCGCCCCGGAGCCTGACTGCTGCGTACATTTTATTTCACCTTCATAGTCGTTGTTTTAATAAGCGCGTTATATGTGGCTTTTGCGAAATTAAGGGTTGTCCTTGTCTCGCCCTCAGCCCTTGCCCACACGTCTTTTATGCCTGCTATCTCAAGCACTTTCCTGGCAGTTCCGCCCGAAGCCAGACCCAGTCCGCGGGGAGCAGGCTTGAGTTCCACCTTTACGCTCCCGGCTTTGCCCTGTACTGAGAAAGGAACAGTATGCCCGAGACCGCAGCCGCATTCCCATGAGCCGCAGCCTCTTTTGATACCCACGACGTGCATCTTGGCATTGTCTATTGCCTTCCTTATCGCAATACCCACCTGGACATCCTTGCCCTCCCCGATGCCAATAAAACCGTCCCCGTTGCCCACTATCACAGTGGCTCTGAACTTCACTCTTCTTCCCGAGTCGGTCATTCTCTGTACCATGTTTATGTCCAGCACTTCATCCCTTATTTCCGGGAGCAGTGCATCGACGATCTGGGACTCTCTTATGGGGAGCCCTGATTCAATGGCTTCGCTCATGGTCGTTACCTGTCCTTCCTTTACAAGTTTTCCCAGCCTTGTCTGAGGGGCCCATTCTGCTTGCCCACTCTCAAATTCTCTATCTCTCATGTTATCACCTGAACTCGCCCTGAATCTTCTGCTTCACAGCCTCGAATTGCTCGGATACGTTAGTTTTCCTGAATTTATCTATGTGCTTGCCTGTAATCCTATCATCTTTCGGCAGTACCTCAGGGTCGTGCGGTATTCCCAATCCGGAATCCACTGCGCCTTTTAAGGCAGCGTATATCCGTCCGCCAGTCGTAGCATGGTAGAGCCCAAGGTCAAGTATTGCCTGGGTCTCTCCTTTTTTCTTTGCACGGTACCCGATTAGCAGTCCAGCAAGATAAGCTGACGGGAGGTTCCCCGTTCCACCGGTGTAGCCGTATTTCCGGAGTTCCGATGTGTTGGCGCAAGCCAGGGTCACATCACCCTCTTTTTTCGGCAGGACTAACTGTATGATCGTGTTCTTCAGACTTTTCCTGACAACGAGCCTGGGTTTCTTTGATATGAGCAGTTGCTTTCTTGCTCTGTAATCAGTTCTACCATCTCTCGCCCGCCTGAACTGCACCTTGTACCTTGAACCTGTCGCCATGGTTAAGCCTCCTTGGTCTTAAGCTGCTCTATATGAGCCTTGAGATGCGCCCGGCTTCTGTACTCTCCGCCTTTGGCTTTGACGTAAAGTTTCCTGTACGTGGATGCATCTATGGTCTTGTTCTCTCTCAGCTCCCTGAGCATGCTGCGCAGTGCGCGGATCCTCTTCATCCACATCTCTTTCTTGGGTCTTCGCGCACCCTTTGCACCGCCCCTTGAGCCGTGTCCTTTCCTGTGCCCGTAAGCGCGCGCTTCATGGAGTTTTCGGGCTCTTCCGCGGCTGACACCTTTTATGGGGTTTTTCCCGACCTTGTCTTCTTCAATCAGTTTGCGGATATCCTCGCGCGTTAATGCTGCCGCTATATCCTTGGATGCATCGGGGTCAAGCCATACCCTGTTCACTCCGATGTCCATTACTTCAGCAGCCAGACGCCTCTGGTTTGCCAGATCTGTCATGTTATTCTTCCCTCCTTGTGGGGTTAAGCACCCTCAAACCGAGCTCGATAGCTTTAGCTTCAATCAGCCCGCGCTTCTTTGCCCCGACTGTATGGGCGATCCTGGCAGCCTGCTTCTGCGCGACCATTGATCCGAGGTCTTTAACATTATTCACGATGACTTCCTCAAACCCGGAGGGATGAAGCCCACGCACGAGCGCAGGGCTACCGTACCCGGCCTCCACGCGCGGACACTTCCCTTTCTGGTGGTACCGTGTCTTGTTATGGATGCCGTCAGGTCTCTTCCATTTATCCTCAAGTTTTTTCTTCTTATGGGAATCGGTCTGCAGGAATGTTGGTTTTTTGCTTTTCTGTATCCTTCTCACATCAAGGAGTCTCTTTGTCTCATTATCAAGGGCTATGGTAACGAGTGTAGCCTCGATTCTCTCCTCCGCAGGCTTCTCCTCCTCAGTGACCGCCTCGTCAGCCGATTTTTTTATCTTGAGCTGATTAATTGCATCGTCTTCCATGTCTTTCACCGTCCTGACCTTTCGACCAGATATATCCCGTCCTGGAACACCCTGGGGTCAAACCTTCTTATCTTCGTAGCCTGCTGTATGTTGGCGGCTGTCTGTCCTACTTCTTCCTTGTTTATCCCGTTTATGATTACCTGGTCACCTTTTATCGTCACCTTGGTATTGCCCAGGATATTGGCTTTTCTTGATTTCTTCTCGCCAAGGAAATTACCTATCAATAACTGGTTCCCCTCTGTTTTCAGCTGGATGGGGAAATGCGCATAGACCATTTTCATCTTGTACTCGTATCCCTTGGTCACGCCGGTGATCATGTTCTTCAGGTGGGACTCAAGCGTACCAATCATGGCAAGCTGTTCCTGTCTTTGCTTCCCGGCTTCTACTACGATCTGTGAGTCGATCCTCTTGATAGCGATCCCCGGATACCAGAGCTCCCTCTGGAGGGCTCCGAGGGGACCTGTGACCGTCACGTTCAGGTTATCGATAGTGACGTTCACGCCTTCCGGGATCTCTACTGTTCTCTTCGTTTCCATGATATTCACCTAATAAACGTATGCGAGTAATTGACCGCCGATGCCGTTCTCTCTGGCTTCGGAATGGGCCATCACGCCGTCAGGCGTAGTTATGATAATGGAGCCAAAGCCTCTTGCGGGCAAAAACCGCTTTTCCCATTTCTCAAACTCAACGTTCTTGACAGCATGCCGCGGTCTTATCACTCCGCATCTGTTGATCTTACCTTTAAGCTGTACTCTGAACACACCGGATTTCCCGTCGTCGACGAATTCGAACTCTCCGATGTATCCTTTATCCTTCATGACTTTAAGCACGCTTCCTATAAGCTTTGAAGCAGGGCTGATCGTACACTCAGGTTTTCCTATATCCTCGGCATTTTTTATTACCGATAATGCATCTGCTAATGGATCCAGTAACATTGTAATCACCTATGTATATTTTTCAAAACCCATGTTATATGCAATCTCACGGAAGCACTGCCTGCAGAGGTATATGCCGTATTTCCGGACGAGCCCCTGTTTCCTGCCGCAGCGTTTACAGGCGTTCGCACCTCTTCCGAATCTGTTTTTGCTTCTCTCCATCTAAACTACCTCCACGCCGTACTTACTTTTCACATAAGAAATCGCATCATCCTTTGTCAGCCTGTGGTTTCCCGGTATTTTATGATTCTCGATCTTTCGCCTGGTAATCCTGTACCCGGGTCTTTTCAGCGCCACGCTTACATCCATCCCGAATATCCCTATGGATGGGTCGTATCTCATCCCCGGGAAGTCTGTATGCTCCTCAATCCCGAATGAAAAGTTGCCGTCCGTATCGAACTGTGATGCGTTCAGCTTATTCTCAAGGATTTTCAGGGCTGTCGTCAGGAAATCATTGGCGTGCCTGCCCCGCAGTGTTACCTTGCATCCGATAGGTTCTTTTTTCTTGATAGAGAAGGCGGGTATTGTTTTCTTGGCTTTGGCGCGCACGGTCTTTTGCTTGACTATCGTTTCGAGCAGCTTCTCTGCTGTCGTCAGCCTCTCGCCGCTCTCTCCTGTACCGATGTGAACCGTAATTTTATCGATGGAAGGCATTCTATTTGGATTCATTTAAACCACCTTTATCTCAGGCATTGATTCCCCGATAACGAATACATAGTTCTCAACAGTCTCAAATTCCTTCTCATTTGATAGTACGACCATGTTCGTCCCCGATCCCCTGACCTTGCGGATCTGTTTTATCTTCGCGATCTCTCCCGAATGCTCGCCCCCGACGATCATGGCAAGATTGCCCTGCCTGTATGGTATATGTTTTACGATCTTGTGGTCAGGCAGCGACAGCAGCACAGTATCAAAAGTCTTGTAATCGTTGGACGCAACGATGTTGCCACCATCGTGCAGGTTAAGCTGCACTTTACCGTTTTTCACGACGGTCTTATTGTTGATCCTGCACAACTTGGGCGCGTTCGGATCCTCTCTATATAATTTGAACCTGTTATTTGCATCCAGCAGGACGCGGTAATGCTCATTGACCGCAGGAAGTGAGACTATATCGAAGAGACCTGCTATGTACTTATAATCCTTTCTCGCCACGCCGTCAACGAGAACATTCCCTTCATTGATTATCCTTTTAGCTTCCCTTGCGTTGTTCGCGACTTTAAGGAGGTCCCTGACAACTACAAGCAGTGGGATTCCCGTTTCCTTTGAATGGTGTCCCGCATTTGCGCCGACCACCCATGCATGTGTCTTCCTTGTGATCGGCCATGATACCGGAGATGCCACTCTCTTCTGATGTCTTCCCATTTAATCACCTAAACGCTTTTTATCTTTGAGTTCTAATTTTGTAATCATTACCTTGGAGGGGTGGACCGGTCTTGGCACTTCAGTGCCATCCGCTTTTGTCACGGTTACGCCGTCAACGTTGATCACTATTTTTTTGAGGTCAACAGCCGCCACTTTCCCTTCCGTACCTTTATAATCGCCACGCAGTACTTTCACGATATCGCCCACCTTTACAGGTAGGCTCTTTACCCCGTGCTTTTCCCGAAGCTCACTGCTCAGCATTGAGCCCATGAGCTTATGCCTGATGTGAAGCGGCGCCTGGTACCTGGACTTTCTCTGTTTTCTTGGTTGTGATGATGTCATAATCCACCTACACGATTATCGAAGCTGCAGACGCAATCTTGGAATACCTCTCAGCAGCTTCCCTGGCAACAGGTCCTTTTACTTCAGTGCCCTTTGGGACACCTTCATCGTCCACTATCACGCAGGCATTATCTTCGAACGAGATGCGAAGACCGTCGGGCCGCCTGAACTCTTTCTTCTGGCGTATCACGACAGCTTTGAACACCTGCTTCCTCATCTCAGGTGAACCTCTCTTTACGCTTACGATAAGGGTATCTCCGACACCGCCTCTGGGGTGCCTGTTCTTGACACCGCGGTATTTCAGTACAGAGATTACCTCAACGACGCGCGCACCCGTGTTATCCGCGCATTCCATTCTTGTGGCTGTGTTTAACGAGCGCGGGATCTTTGCTTTCATTCCCCTCATTTTGCCACCTCTATCACAACGTATGATTTGGTCTTGCTGAGCGGTCTGCACTCCGCAACGGTCACGTTATCGCCCTGCTTTGCGCCGACGCAGGGGGGGTTATGTGCGTGTATCTTCGATTTCCTCTTCTCGTACCGCTCGTATTTTGCTATCTTCTTCTCAAATGTCCTCTGCACTACCACTGTCTTATCCATTTTATCGCTCACAACGGTTCCGCTCAGGACCTGCCCTCTGACGGGCAGCACCCCGTGGAACGGACAGTTGGGATCAGTGCATTCTTTCGCCGGAGGCTGGACATCCAGCCCGATATCGCGTGCCATTATCATTACCTCTTCTATTTCCTGAATTTCTTTTTGAATTTCGTCTGGATTCTGTTTTCGGGTTGCGAGAGCAATAATCTTCCATCGACCCTGATATTTAACGGCAAGTAACGTTTGCCGTCAGCCGGCGGAAGAGTGAATATGAAAGATGAGCAGGATTTCGGAATTTTTTTCTCCTGCGCATCCGTTTCTATTGTGAACATATTTTTAGTCTCATCGACTATCCGTCCCTCTGTTCCGATAAGGGATTTATTTGTGCTGTCCACTACCTTCGTATCAATACCAATGAGTTCATGGTGAATGATATTCTGGGGTGTCAGCTTCATTTCTCTTTTAACTCCTTCTGAATAGTTTTTATCCTGGCTATGGTCCTTCTGATCTCCCCTATCCTGCCTGGATTCTCGGGGGCTCCGCCCGCGGAAGCTACAGCCCGTTCGCGGACAAGTTCAAGCCGCAGCTTATCCAGTTCATCCTGCCGCTCGGTGGAGTTCATGTTCCTGACTTCATCAGTTCGCAGTATTGCCATCAGCTTTCCTCCTTCTTATGGGTGCGCGAGGCAGGATGCCAGTAATCGTAGCCTGCATGTTTGTGTTCCAGGGTATCGCCGTGCTTCCTTTCCTCTATATTGCCTGTATGACCTTCTGATTCGGCAGTCTGTGCGGTTTGAGCCTCGGTAGGCACAGGAGTCTCAGGTTTTACTTCAGCGGGTGCTGGTACCTCAGGCTTTATCTGTACAGCAGCCTCAGGTTTTCTCCCTTCGGGTGTCTTCACGAGCTCTCCGATCCCTCCCTTCTTTGCTTCTCTGGCAGCTTCAGGCGCGGCAGCCCCCGTGGTCTTGAACCTGCCCGGAAGTGTGATAGTGGGCGGAACTATCCGCACACGGCATCCGATTATACCTAATTTTTTAATCGCAATTGCAAATCCTTTATCCACGAGTTCCATCGCGGGGTTTCCTGCATGGAGCATATTGCCTGCAACGAACTTCTCCGTCCTCTTCCTCGGACCTGTGAGCTTGCCTGCAATATCTATTTCGCATCCCAGTGCGCCTGCTTCCATTATCCTGCGGAGCATGTTGTGACCCGCCTTCCTGAAGTACAGCCCGCGCTCTATCGCAGCCGCAAGCCGTGAAGCCATCATCTGCGCGTTAAGCTCCGGTATCTTTACCTCCTGGACATCGATCTGCGGATTGTCAACGCGGAACATGGTCTCAAGGTCGTGGGTAAGCCTGTGTATGGTCTTTCCGCCTTTTCCGATTATCATACCGGGTTTTTCGGCAAATATCGTGACCTGCGTTCCCATGGGCGTCCTGTTGATGCTCATGCCACCGTAGCCCGCCCTTTCTAACTGTTTGGAGAAGTACTCTGCCATCTGCGCCTTATCAAGGCCGTTCTTGACGAATTTCCGTTCTACTCCCATTATTGCGCCTCCAGTACCATCTCAACACTGACAGTTTCGTGATGCTTCGGGGTGGCTCTGCCCTGTGCCCTCGGGAATATGCCCCTGAAGGTATGACCTTTCTTCGTGGCGATGTGCGTGACCCTCATGTTCTCAGAATCGATTCCCTTGTACCTGGCATTGTTCTCTGCATTCTGCAGTACCTTGAGAAACTCCTTGGCAGCTTTCTGGGGGTACCTTCCGGAACACATGCCTTTTCTGTGGGGTATGTTCCTTCTGTACCTTCCGTAAGGCACAGCCTGCTTAAGCGCGGTGACCCCCTCAAGGAATTCCCGGGCAGTCTCGACCTTCATGCCTTTTATCGCAGAGGAGATCTCATGCGCATGCTTTCTGGAGATATGAAGTTCTTTTCCTATCGCCTTTGAGGTTTTCTCAGGTTCAGGTTCAATAGAGTAATTTAATTTCATGTGCATCACTTCAATGGTATGAATTTGCTTGATCTTGTGGCTCCGACGCCTGCTGCGCCGTGAGAAACTTTCCTGCGCGTCAGGACGAACTCACCGAAATAGTGACCCAGCATCTCAGAGACCAGCTCCACAGGCACAAACTCCTTGCCGCTGTGGATATTGACCTTCATTCCCACCATCTCGGGCAGGACTATCATATCGCGAAGGTGCGTCCTGATGTTGGGGTCTTTGATCTTGACTTTATGGAGCAGTTTCTTGTGCTCTTCCGAGAAACCGCGCTGTATGGTGCGGCGCTGCCTTGCAGGTACGAGAAGCGCGAATTCCTCAAGGTTGAGCTTTTTGAGGTCTTCTAACGTTTTCCCGCGGTATGTGAATTCACCTTTTCTCTTGGGTAATTTTGATATTATCTTCTTAGCCATGGTTCACCTTCTTCCTGTCCTTCTTGCGGCTATTGAGCCGACTTTCCTGCCCGGTGGTGTTCCCCGCGCCACGGTCTTGGGTCTGCCAGGATGCTGCTGTCCGCCGCCTCCGAATGGATGGTCAACGACGTTCATAGCCACACCCCTCACTTTGGGCCATTTGGTGGCTCTCACTTTCATCCTGTGGTATTTCTTGCCTGCTTTAACGAAAGGCTTCTCCGTGCGCCCGCCTCCCGCTACCACACCGATAATAGCTCTGCACTTGGGGTTTAACCGTTTCATCTCGCCGCTTGGAAGCTGGATAACGGTCTTCCCGACATCGTGCGCTACGAGAATCCCGTACATTCCCGATGCTCTTGCGAATTTGCCGCCGTCTCCGGGCTGGGATTCGATATTGCAGATGGGCACGCCCTCGGGTATCTCGGCCAGCGACAGTATATTTCCCGGCTCAACTGGTACTGAGATGCCGCACTGGATGGTCTGGTCAACTTGAACGCCCTCTGGAATGAGTACCAGCCTCTCCTCTCCGCTGCTGAACGAGATGCGGGCTATCGGGGCTGAGCGCGCCGTATCATGGATGATCTCAAGCACCTTTCCTGAAATAACCCCCTCCTCTACTTTCGGATGCTCAAGGTTAGCCTTGAACTTGTGGGAAGGAGCCTTGTATGTCGGAGAACCTTTTCCCCTGCTCTGAGAACGAATTCTATGTCCCATATTATCACCTTAAAATATTCCTAGCCGTGAGGCAAGTTCTGTCGCAGCGTTCTTCTCTTGGAATACCACGATGGCTTTCTTCTTTCCTTTGGGCGTCAGCATCGTGTTAACGCTAAACACCTTTACCTTGTAGAGTGCCTCGATCTCTTTTTTCACACTGCTTTTGGTATCGTTTATATCAATGATGAACTGGAGAGCGTTATTCTGTTCAGCCTGCAACGTCGCTTTTTCTGTCACGTAAGGATGCTGTATCATTGCACTGCCCCCTCAAGCTTCGCGATAGCAGATGCAGTATAGATCGTCAGTCGCCCTGCATTTGCCCCTGGGGCCAGAAGTTCAGTATTGAGCTTGTCTGGAGTAACTATATCCACTCCTGCAAGATTGCGTGCTGCCCTGACTATCCCCTTATCCTCAGCCGTGACTATCAGTATGCTCTTTGCACGCTTGTATTTCCTGCCCCGGAGTTTGCCTTTCCCGGCGCGGATGGTCTTTTCTTTGGCTCTCTCTATGTCGTCCCATACATGGACTGCTTCCATGAATGCTTTAACATCTTTTGTCTTCGTAAGTGCTGAGAGTTCATCCACTGCAACTAACGGCAGTTGTGCAGAGAACTGGTGTCCCCTCTGCTTCACAAGCTTCTCGTTTCCTGAGGCTGCGATAGCCGATTTTATGGCTTTCGCGCGCTCCTTGTCGTTTATTTTCTCAGTCCTGTCAGCTTCAGGCTTCGGGGGATGCGCTTCCCTGCCTTTGACAGCCTGGGGAATCCTGGCGGATTTGCTGCTGTTCTTGAGCCTTGCTACCCTTGACACGCCTCTTCCGGGTCCCCAGCCCTCTGCCGAGGTCCTCATGCCCGCGTACATATGCGGACCGTACGGCTGCTGGCGGTTAGCCTGTGCTGCAAGTACAGCCCTCTTTATAAGGTCGGGGCGGAAAGGCTCATCGAAGAGCGCAGATGTGATCTTTTTTGATGCGTTTCCCGATAAATCGATTATATTTACTTCCATTGGAATCACCCTTGTTTTGATTCAAGGCTTATATACGTTATCTCTGGAGCAGGAGGTGTCTGTTTCTTTAATCTGATAGCAGGGCGTATGCGTACAAGCCTCTTAACAGGACCCGGCACACTGCCTTTTATAATAATATAATCATTCCTGACAACACCGTAGTTCAGGAACCCGCCCTCAGGGGTTACGGTCTTGCCGTCCTTCCCTATCTGCATGATCCTCTTGTTGAACTCGGTCCTCTGGTGGTATCCTGTCTGTCCAAGCTGCGGGACTCTCCAGTTTACATGGGAGGGATGCCAGGGTCCGAGCGTGCCTATCTCCCTCACGCTGCCGGCTCTTGAGTGTTTGGATTTCTGTATCTGTATGCCCCAGCGCTTCACAGGTCCCTGAAGCCCTTTGCCTATGGTTATGGCAAGAACGTCGATTATATCCCCGTTGTTGAACACGTCGCTTATGCCTATGGATTTTCCAAGGAGGGTTTTTGCATATTCAAAACGCGCCTTAAGATCAGTACCCCCTATGTTATTTTCCATGAGATCGGGTTTTTTCTTGGGTATGCCAGTCGCTTTCTCAGGCTGGGTGTACATTATGAGCCGCAGGTCCTTCGCTATTCCGTCCTTGATGAGCTGCTCTATCTTCGCAAGCGCGGAAGGCAGGTCGTGCTTCTTCGGGACGGTAATCGCACGGTTGAGCTCCTTATCAAGCTCGGTCGTCCATGCTTCGGCTATTGCCTGCCCGCCGTATGTGGTACCGTTATATACCCGTATGCCTGCTACCTTCATTGGCGGAGCCTCAAGTATGGTCACCGGTATTGAGATCTCCATCCCTGATGTCAGGCTGTTGGGTACATCGTCTGTCATAACGACGTGCGTCATACCTGCTTTATAACCTGCAAATCCCATAAGCTTCGGCTCTTTCTTGGTGGGCCACGCTCTTACACGCGGAATTTCACTTCTCGCTCTTACACGCGGGCTGTATGCAATGGACCCGCGCCTTGGTCTGTGAGGATGTGACATTTTCTTTCTCCTTGAGAGACCCCGCAAATGCGGGGTTTGATGAACACTACTACGGAGGTTTTTTACAAGCTGCGAACTTTGATAGCCCAATATCTGCTTCAACAATGGGTTCAAAGTTCACTGTAGGTCTTCACAAATAGATTTTGACTTACGTGCGCTTACGGGCATACGATAACCGCATTGGCCCCGCATTTCATCAAATCCGACTTTGATCGACTTCAACTTGCGTTATATTAACGCTTCGTACTTTCGACTTTAAACGAGGAAGAAGTATATAAAGGCTTTGCCTTTGCGATGCGAATAGAAACATCAATAAGTGAACAGGAGCATAGATAACATACGGGGGCTAAAAATTGCAGGAACTTGGAGTTGCAGATATCCATACGCATACAATGTATTCGGGATTCTCTAAATACTCGTACATCACATTCCCTGATTGCATGACTACGCCCTGGAAATCCGTTAAGGCTGCACGGAGGCTGGGGCTTGATGTTCTCTGTATAACTGACCACGACACGATCAAAGGCGGGCTCAAAGCCCAGAAATACGATAAGCAGCTGGTCGTGGTCGGTGAAGAGATATCATCAGGAGGCGGAGAAATAATAGGACTTTTCCTCCAGGAACCGGTAAAACCTGGACTGAGCGCCGAGGAGACCATAGAGCATATCCACGAGCAGGACGGTATAGCCGTGGCTCCGCATCCTTTCAGCGAATACTGTCCCTCGGTAGGTCAGAGGATGCATACCCTGCAGCTGGACGGGGTCGAAGTATTCAATGCGCTGCACAGGAACGGGTATGCGAATGCACTCTCGCAGGAACGGTGCAACGGATTTGCAAAGCTCGGAGGCAGCGATGCACATGCCAGTTACATGATCGGAAATGGCTATACTTTGTTCAACGGCAGCTCCCAGGATGACCTGCGGGCGGCTATAAAGGGCGGCAAGACATCGTACGGGGGAAAAGTGGCATCGCTCGGGGATTTTGTCAGGTACAGCGTCAGGATAGCATTAGAATCATCAAAGCTTATCCTGAAGCTTAATAATATAAGATGTCCATTATCTTCCAGTGTGTCAGGGATGAGAAACTCGCGCAAAATGCTTTGTCTGCTGGGTTCATTCATATATGCGTTTACACCCTTATCTATTGCCGCTGCCCTGATCGGGGACAGGATGGCTAAAAACAGAGGGCGCAGGATTAGAAGAGGACTGGACTCACAATCCGTATCTGGATTGCCGGAGCAGGATAAAAATGAAAAAATATAATCAATCAGGTGAGAAGACGCACGGCGGGAAACATAATATGCACGGAGGAGAGGAGATGCCGCCGGAGCATGGAGCACATGAGATCAGAGCAGCAAAACCGGAGCGCCATGACCACCATGCCATGATGGTGGCTGATTTCAGGAAGAGGTTCTGGGTATCGCTCATCATTACAGTGCCCGTCCTTATCCTCTCCCCCGTGATCCAGGAATGGACCGGCATCTCGATACGGTTTACGGGTGATATATACGTTCTTTTTGCCCTTTCGTCATTTGTTTTTTTCTACGGCGGCTATCCCTTCCTGAGAGGGCTGTTCGATGAGTTGAGATCGCGAACGCCAGGAATGATGACGCTCGTATCCACGGCGATCACCACAGCCTACGTATACAGCAGCGCCGTCGTATTCGGTCTTAGGGGCGAGGTCTTCTTCTGGGAACTCGTCACTCTTATCGATGTCATGCTGCTCGGTCACTGGCTGGAGATGAGATCAGTCATGGGAGCATCAAAGGCGCTTGAAGAACTCGCCAGGCTCATGCCCTCCCAGGCCCACAAGCTCATGCCCGACGGCAGCGTAAAAGATGTGCCCTTAGAAGATCTCAGGGTAAGCGACAGGGTTCTTGTGAAGCCGGGGGAGAAGATCCCGGCAGACGGCGTGGTGGCGGAGGGTGAGACCTCTGTTAATGAATCGATGCTCACAGGTGAGTCAAGGCCTGTGCCCAAATCACAGGGCGCACAGGTCATAGGAGGCTCTATCAACGGTGAGGGCTCTGTTACAGTAGAGGTCAAAAAGACAGGAAGCGAGTCATTCCTCTCCCAGGTTATAGCGCTTGTTAAGGAGGCGCAGGAGAGCAAATCAAGAACCCAGGACCTGGCGAACCGCGCAGCCCTCTGGCTTACGGTCATAGCCCTGGCCGGAGGGGCAGTAACTTTCTCAGTATGGCTCTTTATAATGAACAGGGATATTACCTTTGCCCTTGAGCGCTCTGTAACAGTGATGGTGATCGCCTGCCCCCATGCTCTGGGGCTTGCGGTCCCGCTGGTAGTCGCTATCTCAACAACGCTGTCCGCAAGAAACGGCCTTTTGATCAGGAACAGAACAGCCTTTGAACGCGCCAGGAGCATCCAGGCTGTGGTATTTGATAAGACCGGGACGCTTACAGAGGGAAGGTTCGGTGTTACCGATGTGATCCTGTTTGATGATATACGCGATGAGAAGGAACTCCTCAAGTATGCCGCCTCAGTGGAGGCCCGCTCCGAGCACCCTATAGCAAAGGGGATCGTTTCATCATCCGGAGAGGTTTTCCCTGTTGAGGGATTCAGGGCGATCCCGGGCAAAGGAGCAGAGGGAAAGGTCAACGGCAGGGACGTGAAAGTCGTAAGCCCGGGCTACCTGAGGGAACAGAATATACAGATAACAGATGAGAGGATCGAGAGATTATCCTCACAGGGCAAGACCGTAGTATTCGTTATCATCGGCGAAAGATTAAAAGGTGCAGTTGCTCTTGCGGATATAATAAGACCGGAATCAAAGAGAGCGGTCTTTATGTTAAAGGAAATGGGCATAAAATGCATGATGCTCACAGGGGATAACAGGCAGGTGGCCAGATGGGTGGCGGAGGAGGTCGGGCTTGATGAGTACTTCGCAGAAGTGCTGCCGCAGGAGAAGACCGAGAAGATAAAGGAAATACAGGCAAGAGGGCTGACCGTAGCCATGACCGGAGACGGCGTGAACGATGCCCCCGCCCTTGCACAGGCTGATGTGGGCATAGCCATCGGCGCAGGCACAGATGTCGCTGTTGAGACGGCGGATATAATACTTGTGAGGAGCAATCCCCTGGATGTGGTGGCAGTTATAGGTCTTGCGCGCGCAACTTACAGGAAGATGGTCCAGAACCTTGCCTGGGCGACAGGTTACAATACCTTTGCCATACCCCTTGCAGCAGGCGTACTCTACCAGGCAGGCATACTCCTCACACCTGCCATGGGCGCCCTGCTCATGTCCCTGAGCACGGTAATTGTGGCGATCAACGCGAGGCTACTGAGGGTTGAGAGGTAGAGGGCCCTACATTTGACAGGTTCGCAGCAGCAGGAAGGATCTCTAAAGGAGGTACACGCTCCCAGACCGGAGCTATCTGTGCTATCCTCAGCTAACTCACCCCCGATGAGACCGTACTATTACTCCCCCTGTTATATTGGCCTGTAGCCTTTTATAATCTTCTATAGATGCTGTATTTATCAGTTTAAGCCGGCTTTTCCAGCTTCGGAAGCAGAGGTTGCTTACCGGAGCACCAAAATAGTTTTATAGCATGAGGTATAAAATATTCATCGGGGTAACGTAACTATCGATTGATATCAATGAATCTATTAGCTATAAATTCCAGAACGATATCCATGGTTATGATTGCTCGAATAAAAAGCAGGTCAGAGAAGATCAATTTGACTGAAATATCGAATAATATATGGACGGCTATAAATTAGCTGGACCTGTATAAGAGTATCAAAAGAGGGAGTGATGTAAATGGAACGAGCAGCAGAGAAAGAGGTCTTTATGAGAGCCAGGGCAGGAAACATAAATATCTCGTTTCCAACAGAGAGCGAAGCACAGGAATGGGAGAACCGCATTGTTTCGAAATTGAAAGAGAGAGGATACAGGGTTAAAGAGTAGATATGGGGAATTATAAAAAACAAAAGGGTGGTATATAATGGCAAGAAGGGAGACAAGAAAAGAAGAGGCAGGTAAAATGAGCGTAGAGGAGGCCGGCAAGAGAGGTGGAGAAGCGACAAAAGAGACGCACGGTCACGAGTTCTACCGCGAGATAGGGAAGAAAGGCGGAGAAGAGCGTGCCCGGGAGATCCGGGAGGAAGGCGTCTCTCCAGAGACTCACGAGAAGCTCGCGGAAGCCGGGCGCAAGGGCGGGGAGGTAACTAAAGAAACCCACGGGCGCGAATTCTACCAGGAAATAGGAAGAAAAGGCGGGACTGCACCAAGAGGAGCAGCAGCAAGGGGAGAGGTTCCCGAGAAGGGCGAAGTTATAATACGGCGCACAGGAAAAGATATTGATGTTACTTTCTCAAGCCAGGAAGAGGCGGAAGACTGGCGGAACCGCTTTGCACCTATGATGGAGCAGGAAGGCTACCACTTTACAAGAGAGAAGCCGGAGACTATCCAGGCTGAGGCTGGAGAGGCTGCCGCTGGTGAATAGATCTTAAATGCCCGGTGCTTCAGCCGGGTAATATTTCTTACATATCCGGGTCATTCAGGCCGATTTTTATCTGTTCTGGAATTAATAATAATTTCAATAGCTACCAGCCGCAGCCAGCATTGAAACAATCACCAGAATATTCTTATACTATGAAATATAAAGCATTCATTGGGGTAACGTAACTATATGGCTGGGGAGGCTGAGTTAATCGGTTATATCTTCAGAAGATATCGTAGTTATGTACTCAAATAGAAGCAGGTCAGGGAGAATCGCTCGACTAAAACGTAGGATAGTGTTCAGAACAGCTCAATCAGCTGAATCTGGGAGAAGATCAAAAGAGGGAGTGATATAAATGGCAAAAGAAGAAGAGAGAAGAGAAGAAGAGGCTGAAGAAAGAAGCGCCGAAGAGGGAGAGAAAGGCTATACTTATGAGTTCTACCATGATATAGGGAAGAAAGGTGGACGCAAGGGCGGTGAAACTACCAAGAGAAAACATGGGCACGAAACTCTTGAGGAGCACAGAGAAGAGCACCACGGGCATAGAGAAGAGCACCACGGAGAAGCTTAAGGGAAATGCCAGGAGCCGAAGAGAGAAGAGGAGAAAAGACAGGCAGAATGAGCGTTGAAGAGGCAGGACGCAGGGGCGGAAAAACGACCAGGGAGACCCACGGACGCGAATTCTACCGGCTGATCGGAAGAAAGGGCGGCACAGCGCCCAGAGGTGCTGCTGCAAGAGGGGAAGTACCGCAGAAAGGGGAAGTTATCGTAAGGCGAACCGGAAAAGACCTGGACGTTACTTTCTCAAGCCAGGAAGAGGCAGAGGAATGGCGGAACCGCTTTGCACCTATTATGGAGCAGGAAGGCTACCATTTTACCTATGAAAAGCCGGAGACTATCCAGGCTGAGGCTGGAGAGGCCGCAGCCGGTGAATAGATCTTAAATGCCCGGTGTCTTTGCCGGGTAATATTTCTTACATATCCGAGCCGTTCAGGCCGATTTTTATCTGTTTTTGAAATAATATAATTTCGATAGCTACCAGCCGCAGCCAGCATTGAAACAGTCACCAAAATATTCTTATACTATGGGATATAAAGCATTCATTGGGGTAACGTAACTAGATGGCTGGAGAGACTGGGCTAATCGGCTATGGTTTCCAGAAGATATCATAGTTATGATTACTCAAAGAAAGTAGGTTAGAGGAGAACCATTTGACAGAAAAGAGGGAGTGATATAAAATGCCAAGAAGGGAGACAAGAAAAGGAGAGGCTGGCAGGATGAGAGAAGAAGCCGGCGAGAGAGCAGGGGAGGAAACCAGGAAGCCCTATACCTATGAGTTCTACCATGATATAGGGAAAGCTGGCGGTGAAGCTACCAAAAGAACTCACGGTCGTGAATTCTATTCGGAGATCGGGAAAGAAGGCGGCGAAACTACCAAGAGAAGACACGGGCACGAATCTCTTGAGGAGCACAGAAGGGAATCTGAGTAGAATCCGCTTAGCCTTCCCTTTTTCCATGCATCCTGCATTATAGATTTGCAGCACGGGCGATAAAGAGTTGATCGGTTGGAATTTCCTGAGAGGGTACCATGGCTGAATTATCCTGACGGGAGTAGCTATGGACGACCGGAGTATCGAAGGTTAAACGAGATAATTAACAAGAACTATGAATATAAAATCAAATGAGGGAGTGATATAATATGGCGAGAGAAGAAGAGAGAGGAGAAGAAGAGGCGCAAGAAAGAGGCGCAGAAGAGGGAGAGAAGGGCTATACCTATGAATTCTACCATGATATAGGGAAGAAAGGTGGAAAAGTGGGCGGACCTAAGGGCGGTGAAACTACCAAGAGAAAACACGGGCACGAAACTCTTGAGGAGCACAGAAAAGAACACGGAGACTAAACACGGAGACTAAGCTTAAGAGAGATAGGGGGCCATGGAAAGAGGATATGCAGCAGGATACGTCACATCTTCTTAAGTGGCGTAAGACCTCTGCATTCCCTGTTTCCAGGGAGCGTTCCCTAGAATCAGGGAATATTCCCTGATTCAGGATAAAATAATAGAATTAACAGTATTAACGGTATTATCAGATATTGCCAGTGATATGACTCAACTTTCCTTATAAGCCCGTGTGCTCATTTTTGATTTTTATGTATTTCAGGTATAGATTTTAAAGCTGCTTCATCCAAAAATTCTATCAGTTCCTGCTTTGCAGGGTGTCCACTCTCCGGATCCGAGATGTAATAAGCTGCGACCGCATTCGCAAGCATGAGCCTTAAGCCGTCAGCTAATCCGATAATTTCACCGAATATATCGCCTGCATTCCATGCATCGCCTGCTCCTGTTAATCTCTTTGGCTGTATATCGAATGCTGGCATTTTCTCTGTCTCTCTATCTTTATAGAAAGTTCTTACGTAATCCTCTGTATGTAAGTCCACTCTCACCGCCTTTCTGAGATAATTTATCGCCCTGCTGACCATCCTCTCTATCTCTTCGTTTACATTTCCCCCTTTAGGGGATGGATCCCCGGGGTCAAAAAAAGTCTTGCCTTTCTTCTCTTCTCTGACGATGCCAAAAACATGCTCTGCAAGCTCTGTGCCTCTCTTATTTAAACCCCAGTCCGAGACACATACGATATCTGCTTCCCTGATGAGTCTCTCCTCTTTATCTGTTAAGCATTCCGGCCCGAATTGCGCGAGTGAGCCTGGATCGCTGAGCATAACATTTTTTCCCCTGAATTCAATAGCAGTAGTCGAAGCCAACTCACCATCTCTGCTGACATATGACAGATCAGCATCTTTTCCCTCAAAAAAATATTGAAGCAATTTATACCCGATCTCATCAGTCTTTGTGATCAAATATGTACGGACACCCAGGGAGAGAAGAGCTGATGTACAGTTTGCGGCTTTGCCTCCTCTTAATAGTGTTTGTTTTATAACCATATTCCCCCCTCCCTGATCTGCGATGCTCTCAAAATTTCGGATAAATAATCTGCAATCATCTTCGCATTGAATTGAGCTGTCTATACAGAAATGCGGCATGACAACGATTTTAAATTCTTCTGGGGTGCTCTTTGCAAGTTTCTCTATAAGCTCTTCTTTTATCACTCTCATATTAGAATCACTCTCAGTGGATTGCTTATATTAAGCTTGTGAAATGTAAAGGTCAGTTATGCTCTTTTTTATCGCAATAGTAAACCAGTTAAACTTAAATGGTTCCATGGGTTGGTAACCAGCATGCAGAGAACCATTATGCAGGAAAGATTATTAGCCCCTAATACTAATATAATATCAGGGAGGTTAGATAATGGATTTATTAACAACTATAGTCGTGATACTCTTGATTCTCTGGCTACTGGGACTGGTCGGCTCTATCGGCGGAACTTTAATCCATGTGCTGCTGGTTATCGCTATCGTCGTAATATTAATCAGAATAATCCAGGGACGCAGTCCGGTATAGCCGCATTGGCTTGCCGGGGAAGAGGATCATCAGAAAACATGAAGATAAACGCCTGACGCTCTGTCAGGCGTTGATAAAAAACCAACCGTGAGAGGTGAAACCATCTACCAGTTCAGTTTCTAGACAGCTGGTCTGAATGTATTCACAGGTAAAGTTGTGGATATGTGGAAAGACGGCGTGGTTGAACCCTACAGAGTAAAAATACAGGCCATAAGTTCTGGCACAGAAGCTGCAACTATGATACTGTGCATAGATGATGCGCTATCCAGCGAATCTACACCTGGCGGACAACCTTTTATTTAATGCCTCTCCAATCATAAGACAATTTCCTCGCCGTTCCTCATTATATGTACAGTATCACCCAAAACGTATCCTGCGTCTTCTGCCAGTTCCACATAACTCGAATGCATCGTCATATTTCCGTGCGAAGGTATGACCTGTTCCGGACTTATCATTCTAATTAGTTCCCAGTGATCTTCTCTTGATGCATGCCCTGATACATGGACGTTTTCATAAATGCGTGCACCTGCCATCTTCAATTTTACCTCAAGGGCATACCTGTTCGCAATTGTCATTGGGGTCGGGATCGTATTTGCCGAGAATATGACCTTATCCCCTGGCTCGATCCTGAACGGCGTTTCTCCATCAGCGATTCTTGTGAGAATTGAATTAGGCTCGCCCTGATGACCTGTTACTATGGGTAGATATTTCTTCTTTCCTTCCTGAGATACGCGTTTCAGGAATTTATTGACCGAGTTCCTGTTACCGTGTATTTCAAGATTTTCAGGGAATTTTATATAGCCCATCTTCCGGGCTATTGAAAGATAACGTTCCATTGACCGCCCCAGCAATACAGGGATCCTGTCCATTTCCTGTGCTGCCTGGATAATTGCATTGATACGCGCAACATGGGATGAGAATGTGGTAATTATTACACCCGATTCTGTCTCTTCCGTACCGAGAAGTACGTCACGGACAAGATCTTTTGCTATTTGTTCCGAGGGTGTTTTCCCGGATAGTCCCGAATTTGTGCTTTCTGTGATCATGGCAACGACGCCATCATTTCCAAGTTTCTTTAGCCTTGCGAAATCCGGAGCTTCACCGATGGTCGGTGTCCTGTCCAGTTTGAAATCGCTGGCGTATAATATCGTCCCGGCGGGGGTATGGATCGCAGCAAAAGACGAATCAACGATACTGTGCTGCATCCGGATGAATTCGATCTGGATATCCGGCGTCAGGTTATATCGTCCCCCGATCTTCAGGGGGATAACTTCATTATTCACCCTGAATTTCTTTTCATCGGATATTTCATGCTTAACAAGCTCTGCGGTATACGGTGTTGCTATTATAGGCGCCTTATATCTGTGGGCAAGTTTTGGAATGGCTCCGATATGGTCAAGATGACCGTGCGTACAGACTATGGCTTTCACGCTTCCGCCTGCATCCTTCATAATGGTATCATCCGGGATAGCTCCCATTTTTATCAGGTCTATTGAATGCATGTTGTCAATTTCTACATCCTCATGTATCTGGACCCTGTCTAGCTGTAATCCCATATCCAGGACAATGATGTCATTATCTATTCTTACTCCGGTCATGTTCCGGCCCATTTCATTATAGCCGCCGACCGCGATGATTCCTATTTCTGTCATTTAAAAAAACCATCCCTGGAATCAAGCCAGCCTTATAGTTTCAAGGTTCATCGGGGCGCGTGTCTCTATCTTGAATTTGCGGTATATCGAACTGGCAAGGTCCATACAGTTCTTTTCGTCACCATGCTGGGTCAGTACATGCTCAGGTCTTGGTCTCATTTTCCGGATATATTCCATAAGTTGCATCCTGTCAGAATGACCTGAGAATCCATCAACTGTATCGATATGCATATTGATCTTTACAGTTTCAGTTCTTCCTCCGGCTGCATGCATGGGTATTTCTTTCCAGCCTTTCTGGATGCGCCTTCCAAGCGTACCTTCGGCCTGGTATCCGACGAAAACCAGTGTATTTTTTTCCTCAGGCCCGAATGATTTTAAGTATTCCATAACCGGACCTCCGTTCATCATGCCTGAAGTTGCAAGAACGATACATGGTTCACGGTCATCTATGATTTTCTGGCGTTTTTCTTTTGAATCTACCTGAAGGAAGCATTTTGCAAGGAAAGGGTTCATACCCTTATGGAAAATCTGGGCTCTCAGTTCATTGTTCAAATATTCCGGATGTGTTGTATGAATTGCTGTGGCTTCATATATCATCCCGTCAAGATAAACCGGTACATCGTTGATTATCCCTTTTCGAATTGCTTCCTCCAGAACTATCATGACTTCCTGGCTTCTTCCAACAGCGAATGTCGGGATTAGAAGATTTCCACCATTCTCAAGAGTTCCTTTTGCGATCTCCTGTAAATGCCTCTCAGCATCTTTCCTTGAGGGCTGCATATCCCTTGACCCGCCATAAGTCGCTTCCATTACTATTGTCTCTACCCGCGGGAAATCATTGACTGCCGGATCAAATAAACGTGTCTTTTCATATTTGAAATCGCCGGTAAAAGCTATATTGTATAGGCCATCTCCCACATGGAAATGAGCGACCGAAGAACCAAGAATATGACCGGCATTATGTAATGTCAATTTCATATCAGGACCGATATCTGTGACATCCCCATAATCCAATGTTATTGTATGTTTTAAAACTTCGCGTATCATAGCTGATTCGTAGGGAATTTTCCTTCCCTCACGGGCGGCAACATCTAGATAATCCAGCTGAAGTAAAGCCATCAAGTCTCTCGTTGGAGGTGTGCAATAAACAGGTCCTTCAAATCCATATTTATACAATAATGGAACAAGCCCGATATGGTCAAGATGCGGATGAGTAAGAACCACAGCATCGATCTGGCTTATCGGATGGACTTCAGGCACATAGAGGTAAGGAGTTCCATTATCTTCACCACTTACGTTTACGCCGCAGTCTATTAAGATCCTTGTTTCAGGTGTTGACAGCAAAAAACAGCTGCGTCCCACTTCCCTGCATGCTCCGAGGGTGGTCAATCGTACCCATTTATCTCTGGAAGAAAGACCGCGGTGTATCTTCCGGCCTATAGTCTTAAGAAGGGCTTTACGCTCTTCCTTGCTGGTTCGCATGAACTGGCGAATATTGTTCACTGTTGTTGATTTCATCGGAGGCGTTCGAACCACTTTTGGTGTCCATCCAATCTCTTTTGTAATCTCGCGAAGGGTTTCGCCATGTCTTCCTATGACAAGACCGGGTTTTTCAGCTTCAATTACGACCTCACCCGTATCCACATCAAAAAAATGATTTGAAATTCCCGATTCTGAAGGTACGATCCTGGAGATTACCTCAATTGCCTCCTCAGGCTGTGCAAGGACTTTAGGATCTGGCCTTACCACGATACGTTTTCTCAGTTCCTTTGCAAGACCCTTGATAAGATCGCCGTCATCAGCGAATTTTCTTGGCTCTTCGGTATAAATAACAAGTTCAGGCCCCTCGAAATCCACATCAGAAATTGTAACTTCTTTTGGAAGCTGTGTCTTTATTTTCTTTTTTAAATCAATTAATACTTCTTCTATTGTCATTATCGTTTTCCTTCTAAAAACTATAAAAATAAAAAATGAATTTATGTAAGTGTGTCACGTATTTTCTTAACTTCGCTATCTTCCACTTGCATATATCCATCTTTTGTGATTTTTACAACGTTTATGCCATCACCCGATGCCGAATCACGCTTCATGGCATTATGCAGTGCGCGTATGGCGAGTTCAACCCCATCATCCATTGGTATATTATCCACATATCTGTCTTCAAGTACACCATATGCCATAGGTGAACCGGAACCTGTTGAAACCGCCTTTTTTTCCTCAATAGTTCCGCCTACAGCGTCCAATGAATAGATTCCGGGGCCATTTTTATCAACCCCGCCCACAAGAAGATGAACATAATACGGGTAATATCTGTTACCGCTCAAAATATTTGCAAGTAAACTTACGATTCCCTTTACGGTCATGGGTTCTTCCCTTCGCATCTTGTAGAGTTTTGACTCGACCTGCATCAATTTAACAAGTCTTTGCGCATCCCCTACTGACCCTGCCGTGGTCATTGCCACAAGATCGTCTATCTGATAAACTTTTCTTGCATCTTTACTTGCAATAAAGTGTCCCATTGTGGCTCTTTTCTCTGTTGCCAGTACTACTCCTTTATCGCAAACTAACCCGACAGTGGTAGTTCCTTTGTATTCATTATTATCCATTTAAAATGCCTCTTAAACCTGATCACAAAAAATAAAAAATAAGCACCCTATACTCTGTTTGGGGGTATTTAAAGGTTTGTGCTCTTGTGTTCATTCGTATATGTGCTCTTTCTGTTCCCTTTCTTCTTGCTATCCTTGATAAAAGCACGTATCAGTTCTTTGTTTCTCTCGGAGATCGGGGCTTTATCGAGGCGTTTTAATGCCGCCTCGAAGCCCTTATCGATCAAGTGTATATCATCCGGGTTGCCCATCAGGACTATTTCTATGACTTTCGGATTATATACTCTTGGTATATAGTCCCGGGCGGATTCGAACCGCCGTCTCCGGCTCCAAAGGCCAGAAGGATTGACCACTACCCTACGGGACTAGGACTCTCAATCGTAGCCAAACTACTTATTTTTTATGTCTGGATAAAGTTTCGTTCAGTGGGAATTAAATACAGAACATTTTTAGCGTTTCAGGTATATTTATATTTTATATGGCTGAAGAGTTCTGTATAGTCCCCGATACAAGCGTTATCATCGATGGGAGGATCACAGCGAAATTAAAGGCAGGCGAATATAAGCCAGCCGTGGTGATAATCCCCGAAGCACTCGTTTCCGAACTTGAGGCTCAGGCGAACAGGGGAAGGGAAATAGGTTTCAAGGGTCTTGAGGAGTTAAAGGAACTCAACGAGATGGCAAAGAGAGACGAGATAAAGCTTGAATATAAGGGAAAAAGACCGTCGCCTGACCAGGTAAAACTTGCAGCGACAGGCGAGATAGATGCCATGATACGCGCAGTTGCCATCGAAAATAACGCTGTCTTTATAACAAGCGACCGCGTGCAGGCTGAAGTCGCCCGTGCCAAAGGGCTGAACGTGGAGTACCTGTTCCCCAAAGTGGAGGAATTAAAGCACCTGCACATCGAGGATTTCTTCACTGAGGACACCCTCTCAGTACACCTTAAGGCCAATGTCCCGCCAATGGCGAAAAGGGGTACCATAGGCAAACAGAAACTGGTACAGGTCAGGGACGAGATATGTACCGATATTGAGCTCCGAGGCATCATACGCGAACTCATCGAGAGAGCCAAGCGCGACCCCAATTCATACTTAGAGATAGATTACACGAACCTGACCGTGTTCCAGATAGGCTCGATGCGCATAGCAGCAGCACAACCCCCGTTCTCAGACGGCCTGGAAATAACTGCCGTAAGACCTGTCGCAGTAGTGCGGCTTGAGGACTACAGGCTGAGCAAGGAGCTCAAAAGCAGGATTACTGAGCGGCAGCGCGGCATTCTTGTCGCTGGCCCTCCTGGTGCGGGAAAATCCACGTTTGCTGCGGGCGTGGCTGAGTTCCTGCATGCTAAGGGCTACATAGTAAAAACAATGGAATCTCCTCGCGACCTCCAGGTGCAGGATGCAATAACACAGTATGCCCCGCTGGAACGGGATATGGAAAAGACGGCAGATATCCTGCTGCTCGTAAGACCTGATTATACCATATACGACGAGGTCAGGAAGACAAAGGATTTCTACGTATTTGCCGATATGAGGATGGCAGGCATAGGTATGGTCGGGGTCGTACACGCCACGAGGGCTGTTGATGCCATCCAGAGGCTTATAGGCAGGGTTGAGCTAGGTGTTATACCCCAGGTGGTGGATACTGTCATCTTCATTGAGAAAGGCGAGATCACCAAGGTTTACGATATCGGCTTTACAGTGAAAGTGCCGCAAGGGATGGTGGAGGCAGATTTAGCAAGACCTGTGATAACAGTTTCAGACTTTGAGACCAGGAGAGTGGAGTATGAGATGTACACCTACGGTGAGCAGGTCGTGGTGATGCCTGTAGGTGAGATCGAGGTGAAACGCCCCGGTGTATGGAGCCTTGCAACAGGGAGCATACAGAGGGAAATACAGAAATATACGCGGGGCGCAGTTGAGGTAGAGATCACCTCCGATTCAAGCGCCACGGTATATATGGCTGAAGAGGATATACCAGGTGTTATCGGAAAAGGCGGGAAGAATATCGACCAGACCGAGAAAAAGCTGGGCATACATCTGGATGTCCGGGAGAGGCGGGAAGGTAAGGAGACGGGCAGAAAGATCGATAAAAGTAAGCTTTCAAGCCTCATCCCGGCTGTCGAGCGCACAAAAAAATATGTCGTTCTTACTGTCGCAGGTTTAGCAGGTGAGACCGTGGATGTATATAGTGGAGAGGATTATCTTTTTACAGCGACAGTTGGGAGAAAGGGGGATGTGAAGATAGGGAAAGATACGGACGCGGCCTACAAGATAATGGAGAACCCGTCCATCGTTGCCATGCGGTTAAGCCGCGGGGCTTAATAGGGTACAGCATCAATATTTATAGTAACGCAGAGATTAACATAGATACTGAGGGAGGAGCAGATATGAATAAAAAGGTTCTCATCATAAATGAACTGGAGCCTTTAATCAGAGAGAGGATATATGCCGTACAGATATCTTGAGGACGTAGCAACCGCGGATGCAGCTTTTGAAGTTGAGGGCAGGACGCCGGAAGAACTTTTCAGAGATGCGGCGATTGCTACTTTTGAGGTCATGGCGGATACAAAAAGCGTGAATCCTGAGATCACGAAGGAGATTGAACTGAAGAACGAGGACATAGGAGATCTGCTCTTTGACTGGCTCTCAGAGCTGGTCTACCTGAAGGATGCCGAATTTCTCATCTTCAGTTCGTTCGATGTCAGCATCAAGAAGAACGATATTTATGAATTAAAAGCAAAAGCCAGAGGCGAACACATTAACCAGAGGAGACACAGCCTGAGGTCGGATGTGAAGGCTGTTACCTACCACATGTTCGAGGTTAAAAGAACTGGAGAAAAATGGACTGCTACGGTTGTTCTTGATATATAGTTGAAATAAAATTTACAGGGGGATTATCATGGAGATAAAAAAGGTATCTGATTATGTATGGGAGGTACCCGCCACAGAGAAGGAGGGGATGCGAGTACCTGCCAGGATATACGCGACAGAAAAGCTCCTGCGCGAGATGGACGCAGGGGTATTTGAGCAGATAACGAACGTAGCGTGCCTTCCGGGGATACAGAAATACGCGTACTGCATGCCAGACGGTCATTTAGGGTACGGCTTCCCCATAGGCGGGGTCGCGGCTTTCTCAAAGGAGGACGGGGTTATCTCCCCGGGCGGGATAGGCTTTGATATCAACTGCGGGATGAGGCTTATCAGAACGGACCTGACTGTGGACGAGGTCACACCGAGGATACGGGAGCTTGTGAGCCTGCTCTTTGAAACAGTACCTGCGGGCGTGGGGAGCAAGGGATTTGTGAAGCTCTCAGTGGAAGAGCTCAGGCGGGTAATGACAAACGGTGTGGACTGGTGCATCGAGAAAGGCTATGGCTGGGAAGAGGACAGGGAAAGAATAGAGGAGAACGGCCGTATCCAGGGTGCCGACCCCTCGAAGGTAAGCGAGAAAGCCATAAGCAGGGGAATATCGCAGCTCGGAACTCTGGGCTCAGGCAACCATTACCTGGAGATACAGATCGCCACGCCTGACAAGATATTTGATAAAGCCGCTGCAAAGGCGTTCGGGATATTCGAGAACCAGGTGGTGGTGATGGTACACTGCGGCTCGCGCGGCTTCGGGCACCAGGTCGCGACCGATTACCTGCGCATCTTTGACGTTGCGATGAGAAAGTACGGCATAACTGTCAGGGACAGGGAACTTGCCTGTGCTCCGTTTAATTCTCCTGAGGGACAGGATTACTTCAAAGCCATGAAATGTGCTGCAAACATGGCTTTTGCGAACAGGCAGGTGATAGTCCACAGGATACGGCAGGGCTTCAGCAGGATATTCGGGAGAAAGCCTGAGGATATGGGGATGAGTATAGTTTACGACGTGGCGCACAATGTCGCAAAGCTTGAGACGCATAAGGTTGACGGCGTTGAGAAAGAGCTTGTAGTCCACAGGAAAGGTGCAACGCGGTGCTTCGGTCCGGGAAGAAAGGAGGTACCTGAGATATACAGGAACATCGGTCAGCCCGTGATAGTCGGAGGCTCCATGGAGACGGGCTCGTTCCTGCTGGTCGGCACTGAAAAGGCTATGACTGAAACATTCGGCTCGACCATGCACGGCTCAGGCAGGACGATGTCAAGGACGAAGGCGAAAAAAGAGGTCGTCGGCGCCGAGCTGAAGAAGAAGATGGAGGAGGCGGGCATCATAGTAAAATCGGTCTCCATGTCAGGCCTGGCTGAGGAGGCCGGGTTTGCGTACAAGGACATCACCGAGGTGGTCGAGACGATGGAGATGGCGGGGGTTTCGAGGAAAGTGGTCGGGTTGAAGCCGATAGGGAATGTAAAGGGGTGAAACCCGTATCCTGTAGCGTCAATAAACTGTTGGATTCGGATAAATTCGAGACTTTTTATTATTTTCTGATTTGAAAAACCACAGAGAGCACTGAGAGCACAGAGAACACAGAGTTATTAATGATTCTGGTGTAATTTCATACTTAATAAGCGCCGCATTGAAAGTCACTGCGAACGATAGGCGTTCTTGTGCATCATTGTGATGTTTAAACCAGCATAGCAATTATGGAACTGAATACGGGCACGGTATGACTTATGGTATCTGTCGTTGGAATTTTATTAGAGCAGACTACTTTTATGGAGTGCAAAGAATTAAGTCACGAAACACTAATATACTCAAATAATAAGTATAACGAATATGTGCAAAGAACATAAGTTTGGCGGACTTTGGGAAGACCCTGAAAGGCTTGAAAGATACGAGAAGCTTTTCGCAGAGGCGTTTCCTGGACAAACTGCATTAGACATACTGCATAGAACGCCTTCAAAACATGCCAAAAAATAGCTTTTTTATTGATAGCTGTATTTTCCTCGGCACTGTAATTAAGGATGAAAACACCAAGGCATGTAAAAGTTTTATCAGTCGTATTCAAAACGAGGTTTATATTGGATACATCTCCCCATTCGTAACAGGTGAAATGATCAACTCTATTCTATACGCTGAGAATATAAGACCGAAGATAAAATCTGAAATTCTTCATGCCATTGTGGATATGCTGATCTCTACGAAGCTTGGAAATTTTGTTCCTTCGAATAACGATATGAAGGTCTATTCAGAAATCAGGGACGCTGATGATAGAATATCTGAGAGCGATATAATACATGCAACCTGCGCAAAAATACTTGGTATCCCGCTGGTGACGACCGATAATATGATGCGGAACAGTCGTGGACTAAAGAAGCATGTGGATATAATTTCTCCCATAGATATTTTATGAACCTTTTTAAACCTATAAATTTATGCATAATATGTTATTAATATATGAAATCAAATAATTATCTTTTACCACATCCACTTCAAATCAAAATTCAAGGTCAAGTAGGTGAGATGGTTGCGTTAGGTTACAGTCTTGAGCAGCTCGACACAGAGGTAGGCGATGAAGTCATTATTGTAACGAATCGAAGTGAAAAATTACAATTCAAGAACAAACGCAAAGGTGCAGTGTTTAGGACGCGTAATGAAACTGCTTACGAATTCTTTCAGCACGAATTGGTTGATTATTATTTGCGAATAGGCTGCAATGGTATTGATCTTGCAAGTGCGGGACCCGAAGCAAAAAACTTATTTGAAAAATATATGTCTAAAACTAAGGATCAGATATTGTCTGAACTTAAAACATCATTTGAAAACTATTCAGAAAATAGAGATAATAATTTGTCTAGATTAAAGATTTTCATAAACAAGAAAATAAGGAAAATGAACAATGGATAGAAAAAGCTTCGCTAACAGCAGGAAATATGAAAAAGGAGAATGAAGTTGTACTGAAAGCTGTTAGCAATCTTTCTCATAAGGAACTTGCAAAAGTTCTTGCGCTAATTGATATCAACAGGAAAGGATATATCAGGAACCCGTCAGGGCAAGAATTATCCTTAAGACCAGATTCTATAGTTATATGTATGCAGTTATTCAATTTGCCAACATTATCGAATAAGATTGTAAGTAGATATGAAGAGCGCAGTTTGTTAAAGACGATTTCGAAATATGTCAACACTAAATATGTTGAGTTAGAACTACTATCATCCGTTTTCAGGGGCATTGTAGAAACCAAGGTTAAAATTGATTTGATGGTGGTTCATCTATCCAGCATGAGGACGCTTAAGAAGATCATAATACTGGAATGTAAGACGGGGGATTCGGTTTTTTCAGAAAATCAGAAAGCATTTGCTGATTACATAAATCGAATAGAGTCAGATAAGATTGAATATAAGGTAATAAATGTTGACTACAAAGCACCTAAGCAAATAACTGTATGGGAGGATTTCTATTGATGGCTATATTTCTCCGACATCCTTTATCTTTTATTTTCGTGCCCTCTTGTGACAACAAAAAGCCTGAACAACTAAAATCAACGATAAGAGACCTCATGCACCCGCGCGTGGATGCTCCGTTTTTCAAAACGGAGTCCGTTACCGACCTCGGATTAGAAATCCGAAAGGCATCGGGAGGATGCTCAATGGTTTGGCATTCCTATTGGTATTTTGGAACTCTGTGATTCAGGCACAAAAAACATATTGTAGGAATAGCTCTGGTTATAGTATTTAAACTCACATTCAAGAGGTTGTTACCAATTAATGAATATTTAACGAAAATTTAACTATTTTTCGGTTGCAGCTAAACCAGTGTAACAGTTACAATATGCAATTGATGAATTAGGGCAGCAAATCCTTAAACTATTGTAATTAATTACAATAGGATCATGGCAAAGGAATTCATACGAGAAATCAAGGGTCATAAGTACAAATATCTCATATATTGGGACAAGGCGGAAAAGAAGTCAAAACAAAAGTATTTAGGAAGAGTTGATGTTGAAAAAACAAAAAAGGTTAAGGCGCCTACTGAAAAGGAGGTAGCTGAGGTAATAATGAAGATCGGAGGAGGTTTAATAGAACGGAAACATTTGGAGAAATGGATTAAAAGATTGAAGACTAAAGAGAACATGGATTTATTGAAGAATCTGTTTGTTGAACAATGATTTGAGCTATTGTAACTTGTTACACTGTTGAGAAGGAAAAAATATAGTTCGATGCGTTGTGATTTTACAAAAATCAGACGTATAAATCAGAACCTCTTGAATGTGAGTTTAAAATCTCGATGTATATAAAAAATAAAAAAAGAGTAGAGCCTTCTAATTTGCAAGCTTTACTCTTTGTTTCATTAGTTCTTCTGCTATGTCTACTTGAGGCGCGTTTGCCGCTATGGGACTATATGCAAATACTGCAGCATCCTGCGCTAAAATATCTTTAGTCACAGTATCCACCAAATGCACGTAATGCACAAGACCAAATGGTGATGGACCCCAATTACCAACCGGCATTAGAATTGTATGTGTTTTACTGTATCCAGCAGGGATGGAAGCTTTCGCATTAGTTACCCATTTGTTGGATTGAGGAACTCCTATGTACCATTCTAAGGTCACAGGATTGCTTGTTGGATTGGTTATGTTAAGAGTGACTATCATCGTGTTGTCTGGAGAGTATTTGGATTTGTCAGTGGAGATTGAAACAGATGGCTTTACTTCAAACTCAAAAATAGCCACACCCCCAAGGTTAGTCGTTGGTTGTATGACACCATTCGAAATGGCTTTGCCATTATTATCGAAGAGGAACCGGTAGATTTGTCCTGAATAGTGGGCTGTAACGAAGAGCTCTCCTAACGAACTAAAGGCTACACCCAGAGGCCCGCCTTCAACTGATATGTTGCCATTTAAAATGTAGGTATCATCATCATTAAATAAGACCCGGAATACTAAATTGTTCCAAGGGGCAGCTGTGAAAAGCTCACCGTTGTCATTGAAAGCAAGCCCATGGAGCCCCCCAATATACCCAACCGCATCTGGTATATTGATATAGCTTATGGAACTCACATTTCCATCAACGTCGAATTTTACCCTTCTGACATTCTGTCCGGCATCGGCGATGAAGAGGTCGCCCTTAGGTCCGAAGGCAAGCCCTTGATTTAAACCGCCATCCCCGTTATAGAAAGTTCCATGCTCAATGGCATTTCCATTCAAGTTGTTCCTATAATAGTCCCATCATCGGAACTTTAAATTATATTATTGATTTTATGCAGGTCTTATCAGCCTCACATCCGACAAATTGATCGGACTCCCATGACCATTCCATCCATTCAAGAGA
>Ga0209749_1000654_pt1 | contig 42024 bp, 37 predicted proteins | sample EPASupsiteSAE347_FD_187267 | JGI IMG/M metagenome (GOLD analysis project Ga0209749, IMG submission 187267) | Bioremediated contaminated groundwater from EPA Superfund site, New Mexico - Sample SAE3-47 (SPAdes) (version 2) | ecosystem: Environmental > Aquatic > Deep subsurface > Groundwater >...
GCAAATCTACTCCAACGTATAATGTCATTGTGGCACCTCCGCTTAAATTTTATTCGCTCATGCATAGTACAACATCTTTCAAGAGTTGGCTATGCACAAGGAGGTGCCCTCTATATGATTATCAGGTCTTGTCAAAGGACAAGATCAAAGGTGAAACCGGTTGCCCAACATGTCAAACCAGCCGATCGCTTACGCTCCGGCCGATCCCTGCGTTATACCAACGATAGAAGAGGAGGAGAACGATGAAAAGAAAACTTGGGGCTATTAACGCACTTTATCCTACACCCACCGTGCTTGTCGGCGCCATGGTTAGCGGAAAACCCAATTTTATTGCTATTGCCCATATCGGTATTATGACTCACAGTCATATTTCGCTTGGTATGAACAAAATTCACTATACCAACGCCGGAATTAAGGAAAATAAGACATTCAGCGTATGTCTCCCTTCTGAAAATCTTGTCATCGAAACGGACTATTGCGGAATCATGACAGGGAAAAAGACGGACAAATCAACTTTGTTCGACGTATTTTACGGCGAACTGAAAACCGCCCCCATGATACAACAATGCAGGGTGTGCATGGAGTGCCGGCTTGACCGGATTGTTGATTTTTCCACCCACGATATCTTCGTTGGAGAAATTGTTCAGACTTACGCTGACGAATCAGTTCTCTTTGACACGAAAATTGATGTCTCCAAATTGAAACCGTTACTGTTTGATATGAACAGCAGAAAATACTGGTCGCTGGGCGGTGAAATCGCGCAATGCTGGAACATCGGCAAACAACTAAAAACAGAGAAAGCCTGAGCAACAGGGGCAGCCCTTGGCATTTGAATTTTGGTTGAGACGAACGGAAAGAAATTATAATAATTTGCCTAATTACAATTAATGGAATTATGCCATGCAGCGGATCGCGTACCTCCCCCGATAAAGTAAACACTTTCGACTGACTATAAGGAGGGAGTGTACAATCCTTAAGGCTCAAACCTCAAAACTACCGGATATTATCAGAAAAAATTCTTAGTGAATCGAGCGCTCGGTCTATGGTACTGATGGTCATTTCATCAGTCGCCGCATCGAATAGTTATAAGAAATGACCTGCCAGGCAATCAACATCAGAATGATCGTAGCGCTGGAAACGGGCAGACCTCTGTAAGAAAATATGTCTTTCCTTTCGATTGTATCTTCAGGTCGATCTTGTCTGCCATGCTCCAGAAGACTGAAACCGAGACCCAGCGATACGATGCCGGTTTTGCCGTCAACGGCTTTTTCCAGCGGTACCTTATAGACGGAAACTTGAAAACAGGAGAGACAAAAGAGAAGGATCAGAAAAGCAAGTGATGTCAGGAATACTGTCTTGGTAGCCTTTCCTGTCAGTATAGCTTCGCGTTCGTCACGCTCCCGTATTAATGTAATCCTGGCTATTACCTGATCTCGAAACGGCCCGGAAACAATCAGCCGGAGACTCAGTGCAATGGAAAGCATCATCCACACTGCAAAAACAAACCCGGCAAAACCGTTCAGGAACTTAACGTAGTCCCCGCTATGTTTAACGGCTCCTATACTATAAAAATAAGAAAATACCGCAAGAACGGCAACCAAAGAAAGTCCGTATAGAAAAACTTTCAACAATATTGAGTCAAACCTCTTCATTTTATCTCCTCCTTAATCGAGAAAATCATATTTATATCTGTTTTAAAATAACACGCAATGCGGAACGCCAACTCAAGCGAGGGGTTGTAATTGCCACCCTCGATTGCAATAATGGTTGCCCGTGTTACCCCTATTTCCTTTGCGAGCTGCTCCTGGGTTATCCGTCGCTCTGCCCGGAGAACATGCAGGCGATTGATTATTCTAAGTTGCGGAAGAGACTTAGACATACTTTACACCCATTGTCCTGTTCATGCTTTAATGTATACTTTAATTAACATATTGTCAAGTTTAATTTTCTTTTAATCGAGAAAAGCATGGAAGAAGGGAGAAGGGTTCTTGACATTAAAATTTGTAATGGGAGATAATAATTATAATTATAATAATAACAATGACTTATCTAACTGTGACATGAAGCGGATCGAGTCGGTACAGCGAATCGCCAATAAGACCGGCTCCCGGTGACCTCTTTGTTGCGGCGCCGGGAGGAGAGCACATTATGGAAGGATTCAAACATGATAGCTACTGCGGTTTTTACTGCGGTGCATGCGACATCATGTCCGCTTTCAAGAGAGCGGTTGAGAGAAATGAAAGCCTGAAATGGAAAAATATCGCGCCGGACTTAAGGAAGAACATCCCTACGTCGAAAACCGATTCTATCGTATGCTACGGGTGCAAGAGCGATAAGGTCTTCGTTGATTGCTCGAAGTGTCTTATCAGGAAATGCGCAAAAACCGGGATGCAGGTTGAAAGCTGTATTCAGTGCACAAAATTCCCCTGCGTACGACTTCGAATTCATGGTTTGATAAGAAGGCTCATGCAGTGAAGGCCCCCTCACTTGAAGTCCATCCCTGCAAACCGGTCCTGTATTCAGGATAAGTGCATTACTGCCCGGCTCTCGGAGCAGGAAGAACGGTGGAAGTGCCCAAAATGGGCGACTGTATTTACATGGTATGGAAAGGCTTGCGCATCGCGTGGCAACAATCTCGATTTTAAGACGCGGTTTTCCGGATAGTTACTGACGACGGGCATTCACATGGCGGTTGAGGAAAAGGCCGTATCGCTCGATTGATCTCTTATGCATTTTTGTATACAATCCAGAAAGATTTGCCGGAAAATAATTGACTATGATGGTCGCTTCGTGGTATTCAAAAAGGTTGAAAAGAGGAACAATGCATGGGGACGGTTAATTTTGAGCGAAGATAAGGCGGAAACCGTCATTACGTTATGCTTGATCCATCTGACACTGAATTGCGATTATCAACAACTTGCCGGATAAATCGATGGCTGCGAGACAATCAAAAGCATACACGAACCCACCTGAGCACCGTGACCGGCCTTCCGGTTACCCTTTAAAGACGGCGGACAGCACAGCGACGACAATCCGAATTATTGATAGCAACTTTCGTATTGTCTGGAGCACAAGCGAAACGTCTCGTTCCTCACGCCTGTGCTACCGCGCTACTATTAAACGAAATACCCCCTGCGAGCAGTGTTTGGCGGAAATGGTCCTCGCGGGCAAACGGGTCGAGAAACTCGAGGTATGGGGCGGCAAAAAGAGCTCGAAAAGATTTTTGATTGCCGGTAACCCGTTTACCTTAGATCACAGCCCATCCGCACCTGTTTTTATGGAAATAGTCCAGGAGTTGACAGAGGCGCACCAAGTTGAAGAAGAATTGGACCGTGTTAACGAACTGAACTATACCATCATCGAAAATGCACCGGTCGCCATCTTTACTATCAGCAAAGAAGGCGTTTTCACGAGTGTAAACCCTGCGCTTGGTACTGTTTCCGGACTCGGGGAAAAGGCAGCGGAAAAACTTATTGGTCTTAATTGGGTCAAGAACCCACTTACCATTCGTAGCGGCCTCGCTGCTCATATCAAGAGGGGACTGGACGGACAGGCCTTTCAACTTTGGGACTTCCCTTATCATACTTATAAGGCTGACGGGACGATCTTCATGGATTTTAAGGGTGTTCCCTTGAAGCGTAGGGACGGGACGGTCACAGGTCTCCTTTGTATCATTGAGGAGACCACGGAGCGGGTTAAAACGAGGACGCTGCTGGCGCAAGAAGTAAAGATGTCGGCTATGGGCAAGATGTCCGCGAGTGTTGCTCACCAACTCAATAACCCTCTTTTGGCAGTCTCCGTGCATGCGGAGCTGGGAAGGGAGCTTTTGACGGCAGTTGAAAAAGGGACAGCGAGCAAGGACGACATGCGCGAGCTGAGGGCCTGCTTCGAAGTCGTCGAGGAACAGAGCTTCCGCTGCAAGGAGATCATCAAAGACCTCTTTGACCTCAGGAAACACAGTGGTCTGGAGTCGGCCCGGGTAAACATAAATGATCTTTTGCTGACGATAATCGAAGCGTTTGAGAAGTCGAAACCCCAGATCAACGTGGTAAAAGAGCTGGATGACCACCTTCCATTCGTTTACACTGACAGGGATGCGGTCCGGCAGGTATTCCTCAATATCATCCAAAATGCGGGCGACGCGGTCGACGAAGTACGAGAGCCAAAGATACGCGTTGCGACAAGGCGAGAGGGTGACCTGATAGTGATAGAGATAGAAGACAATGGGATGGGTATACCGGAGACGATAATCGACAAGATCTTCGAACCGTTTTTTACCACGAAGGAGACAAGAAAGGGAATGGGTCTCGGTCTGACCCTCTGCTATGATCTATTGAACGCGTTACGAGGAACCATAGCGGTAGAGAACAAACCAAGAAAGGGATCGTTGTTCCGTGTTCGCTTGCCTTTGTCAAAACAGGAAAAGGAGTTTCATGATACGACTTCTCGTTATTGACGATGAGGTGCGGGTTGTGGAAGGTCTTTCCAAAAGGCTCTCCAGAGAAGGCTTTCTGGTCGGGAAGGCTTACACGGGCAATCAAGGCCTCGAGGCGCTCAAGAAAGATATCTTCGATGTTGTAGTTCTCGACATCCGGTTGCCCGATATCAAGGGAACAGAGCTTCTCTCGAAAATAAGGACTCTATATTCAGCCCCTGAGGTTATCATGCTCACCGGCTATGGGTCCATAGAAACAGCTATTTGTTCGATGAAGCTTGGCGCCTATGACTATCTCCAAAAACCGGTACGCGGCGCCGAGCTTTCCGAACTTATCAGAAAGGCATATAAGAAAAAGTTGCTGAGGGAGCAGAACGCTGTTCCCGTGGAGCGGCTCAATCGCGTCGATGTCCGCGACAGTCTGGTGGGCGATTCTAAACAAATCCGGCGGATAAAAAAACTTATATCGATAGTCGCCCCGTCTAACACTCCGGTTTTGATCATGGGGGAAACCGGAACAGGTAAAGAGCTTGTGGCAAGGGCAATTCACGACGGTAGCCCTCGCTCACGTCACGCCTTCGTTGCTGTTAATACAAGCACGTTCCAGGAAAACATACTTGAAAGCGAGTTGTTCGGGCACCGGTCGGGCGCTTTTACCGGGGCAAACACCGATAAGGTGGGTCTTCTCGAAGTTGCCCACCAGGGGACATTTTTTGCAGACGAAGTGGGAGATATGAGTGCTGCCGTCCAGGCCAAGTTTTTGAGGGTGGTTGAAACGGGTACTTTCAGGAAACTCGGAGGCACGAAAGAGATCCAGGTTGATGTGCGGTTCATTTCAGCGACCAACAAATATCTCCAGACTGAAATAGAAAAAAGGATGTTCAGGGAAGACCTTTTCTACCGTTTGAGCGCCTTCATTATCCATGTACCGCCTTTAAGAGAACGACCGGAAGATATCCCTCTTCTCGCCGATTATTTCCTCAAGAAACTAATACAGGGGCAGAAGAAGATGCTGACCAGTGAAGCGATGAATCTGCTTGTGAACTATGGCTGGCCCGGGAATGTCCGGGAGCTTGCCAATGCGATCGAGCGTGCTTTTCTTCTTTCTGAAGCAAGCCCTTTGATTGGCCTGAAGGAATTTTCCACGTCGATGGTCACAGGCGGTCCCTCGCCGCGCAATGAAGGAACCAGGGACCATGAAACCGGGCTGCTGCAATTAGAAAAGATCGAGAAGGAACACATAAAGCGAACGCTCAAGCTGGCAGGCGGGAACAAGAGCAAGACCGCTCGCCTGCTGGGTATCAGCCGCAATAAGCTCTACGAGAGTATAGGCAAAGACGACTGAACATTTTCCGTCAGCAGCCGCAATCTCCTTCTCTGTTTCCCTGTATCACGCACATACAACCGATCATCGCAGTTATCGTAATTTTTCTTCTTTCGTGACAACGATCTGAAATGTCATTTTCAACAACAAGTGTTGTTTTATCACACATGCTGTTATATCCGGCTCATTCAGGGTCTGAGCCACACATCCCGATGGAACTGTTACATTAGGGAACCTTCGGCAATGTCTCCCGACTGGTATGTTTATTGCATTTCGGGCTATCATGACCTGCTATCGCCGGGAATACCGTATTTAATGACGAATAGAGGAAAAAATGGGTTTTATATCCGTAAACTATACGAGGAGGAATTGAGGAATTATGGAACTTACAACAGAACAGAAAGATATCAAACAGGCAGCGCGGGAATTTGCCGAGAAGGAGTTCAGGGACAGGGCAAAGGAGTTCGACGAAAAGGAGGAATTCGACCTGTCGCTGTGGAAAAGGGCTTGCGAGAACGGTTTTGTGGGGACCTTTATTAAAGAGGAATATGGCGGCGCCGGTCTAGGTTTCCTGGAGCACTCGCTGATTACTGAAGAGTTCTGGCGCGTTGATCCCGGTTGTGGTCAAGCCATCATGTCCTGTACGTTCGGCTCTGAGATGATCCAGGAGTTCGGCACCGAGGAGCAGAAAAAAAAGTATTTACATCCCCTTGTTTCCGGCGATAAAATTCTCGGTTTTGGAATAACCGAGCCGGATGCGGGAAGCGATGTTACAGGCATCAAAACCACGGCTGAAAAGCGAGGAGATAAATGGATTCTTAACGGGTCCAAGATGTTTGCCACCAATGCCTGTATAGCAGATTGGCTTATGGTCTTTTGTATTACGAATCCGGAGGCAAAAGCCATTCATAAGCGATTCGGGGTTATTCTGGTGGATACGAAGACACCCGGCTACGAGGCCAACAAGATACACGGCAAAATGGGCATCCGGGCATCAAGCACGGCTGAGGTCAGTTTAAGCAATGTCGAGGCGCCGGTCGAAAACCTGATCGGCAAGGCGGGCAACGGTTTCTATCAACTAATGGATTTTTTCAACAAAAGTCGTAACCACGTGGCAGGCCAGGGAGTGGGGCTCGCCCAGGGCGCCCTCGAAATGGCGATTGCCCATGTGAAGAAACGCAAGGCATTCGGGACCACCCTTGCCAATTTTCAGGGGGTTCAGTTCAAATTGGCCGAAATGGTGACAAGGATCGAGGCAGCCCGATCACTATACTGGCGGGCAGCTCATCTGGTGGATGCGGGCAGGCCCGAACCTTCCCTTATCTCTATGGCAAAGTGGTATGGCGGAGAAACGGCTGTCTATGTAGCCAACGAGGCACTGCAACTCCATGGCGGCTACGGCTATATTGTCGAATACGATATTCAGCGCTTCTATCGGGACGCTAAGATCGTGGAGATCTACGAAGGTTCGAAGGAGGTAGAGAAGGTAATTATCGCAAATGAATTGCTGAAAAAGGTCTTCTAACTTCTGATCGGCAGGATGTGCTGATTCGAAAGGAAATGCGCGGGTACCTCGCTTCTATAGAGATATAGTAAGAAAAAGGGTGGGACCATTAAAAAGGACTAAGGAGGAGAGTATGAATCAAATGAATAAGCAGGAGCGAATGGCAAATTTAGCCATTCCACAGAGGATGGAACGCTTGCCGATTACGTCGTACCAGAGGACCATTGGTCTGGTTATCATTCTGTCCGTTTTCTTTGATGCGGTCGACATGGGTGCAATGACTTTTCTTCTTCCGGCACTGATCAAGGCCTTCGGCCTGAACCCCGCTATGGCCGGTATGCTCGGTTCGATGAGTATGGCAGGGATGCTCGTCGGCTCTATGGTAGCGGGAAAGATGGCCGACAAAGTGGGTCGTAAGGTCATGCTCCAGTGGTCGATGATCATCTGGGGTGTCTCGGGATTGTTGCTTGCCGTATCCTGGAATTTCGCCTCGCTTCTCGTCTTTCGTTTTCTTCTGGGGGTAGGTCTGGGAGCGGAATATCCCGTCGCCAACGCGATGCTTCCGGAATTCCTTCCCAAGAAAGCCAGAGGACGCTACATGACTGTAATGGAGGGGCTGGCGCCGATCGGCGTCATGTGTGCGGGGGTTGTTGCCTATTTCATCTTGCCTCAGGTGGGATGGCGATGGGTTTTTGTAGCAGAATCGGTACCTGCCGCATGGCTGTTTATTATCAGGCGCAGCCTCCCTGAATCGCCTCGCTGGCTCGAATCCGTCGGGCGGAGAGAGGAGGCAGAGGGTTTGGTAACAATGATTGAAAAGGAAGTGGCCAAACGGTCCGGACAGCCTCTACCTCCTGTCCCCAACGTCGAAGTTGTTGAAAAGCGGGGCAAGGCGGCAAGCTTCGGTCAGTTATGGTCGCATGCATACTGGAAGAGAACTCTCATGCTTTGTATCCTGTGGCCCGCCTCCCTTTTCGGTTACTGGGCTATCAACGTCTGGATCACAGCCCTCCTTGTCGGGAAGGGATTTGCCATTATCAAATCAATCGAGTATGTGCTTTGGATTACAAGTGCCGGCATCCCGGGCTTTCTCTCGGCAACATACCTGATTGACAAAATCGGTCGCAAGCCTCTTGTTATATGTGCTTTACTCGGCAGCGGTGTTGCGGCCTATTTCTATGGAAATGCCGGTAGCCTGACAACCCTCATCTGCTGGGGGTTAATCATGCAATTTTGTATGTGGAACCTTTGGCCCGCGGTATACGCATATACCCCCGAACTCTATCCTACCCGGATGAGAGGGACAGGCACGGGCCTGTGCATGGGCATCGGGCGGATCGGAGCAATTTTAGGACCTTATGTTACCGGCCTCATAGTTGCATCAACGGCGAATAAGTCGATGGTGTTTGTCGTGGGAGCATCGGTCTTTGTCCTCGCTGCATTTACAGTACTGGTTCTTGCACCGGAAACAAAAGGAAGAACTCTGGAGGAAATCAATAAGTGAAAGTCCGGCAGTAACATGAACAAGCCTCCTGTTTGGCGTCGATGGACAGGAGGCAGAGAAGGATCGGTTGCCGGGAGACAATTTGGAAGGAGGAGATGGAGTTATGCAGATCGGAACCGCATTAAGAAGATGCGCAGTAAACTACCCTGATAAGGTAGCCTTTAAGGACTACTATGGGAAGTATTTTCGCGAGGGATCCGCCTATACGTACCGCGAGCTCGTGGCGACGGTTAACCGTCTGGCAAACAATCTACTTGCCCTCGGTCTGAAAAGGGGTGACCGGGTGGCCGTTCAGACGGGGACAGGGACGGGGCATCTTGTTTCCCTGCTCGCGCTCAATGTTGCGGGTATGGCTATCGCACCCATAGACCGTACCTATCAGGCAGATGAAATTGCTTATCAGATAAATGACAGCGGCGCCAGAGGTTTTATCGTGGACGAGGATATCTACAGTGAACGAATCAAGGATATTCGAGACCGCCTGGATTCTGTGGAATTTTATATAGGGATAGGTCCCGACAAGGTCTGCCCCTATGATTTTAATACGCTCACAACCGAAGGATCTTCGGCCGACCCCGGGATTGAAGTTGACGAAAATGATATTGCGACCCTCATTTACACAAGCGGCACGACAGGACGGCCAAAGGGAGCGCCTTTAACACATCGCAATTGGAGTTTCAGCGCCTGTATATGGGCCGCAGAGATGGGGATTCATCCTTACGATCGCTGGCTCCTCCTTTTGCCTATGCATACCTCGGGGGGAACAGGTCTCAGTATAGCTGCCTTCATTCGGGGTTGCTCCTTGTTCGTGAGTAATCCCGATGCGAAAAAGATACTCACCATTATTCAGAAAGAAAAAATCACGTTCAGTCAGTTCAGCCCGACGCTATTGGCCAATATCATCCGCCACCCTGACGCCAAAACATGCGACTTTTCGAGCATCCAGCACTGGTTTACCTCGGCTGCCCCGATTTCTGCCGAATTGTTGAGGGAAGGAGCAGCGTATTTCGGCAACAGGTTTATCCAGTTGTATGGGACCACTGAAACAGCCCTTCTGGGGACAGTACTTCGTCCTGACGAGGTGTTTACCGACGGACCTCTTTCAAAGCGGCTCACTTCTATAGGGAGGGCCTGCCTTGGGTACGAAACAAAGGTAGTGGATGACAACGGCAACGAAGTAGGTCCCGGCAATGCAGGAGAACTGGCAATCCGTGGAGATGCCGTGGCAGCGGGCTACTGGAACAAACCTGATGCTGCCGATTTCCGCGACGGTTGGTGGTACTCGGGCGACATCGTGCAGATCGATGAGGACGGGTACTATTACGTCATCGACCGTAAAAAAGACATGATACTGACCGGGGGTTCCAATGTCTATCCCCGGGAGGTGGAAGATGTAATCTCATCGCACCCTGCTGTGAATCTGGTCAGCGTTATTGGAGTCCCGGATGAGAAATGGGGCGAAAATGTTAAGGCCGTGGTGGTACTGAGAAAAGATGCGGAAGCTACAGAGGAAGAGATTATTGAGTACTGCAGATCGAGACTTGCCCCTTATAAGAAACCGAAATCGGTAGATTTTATCGACATATCGGAGATGCCCATGATGGGTGGAGGCTACAAGATACTCAGACGAGCGCTGCGCGACAGGTACAGGAAGAAATACGAGGAAGAGAAACAACAGAAGATTGACCGCTGGGGAGCCGTATGAACAAGATGGTGATCTCAAACCGTTGTCCGAAAAGGACCGGCAAAAAATCAAAAAATTAAAAGGAGATTAACATGGCCGGAAAGATGCCGTACAATAAATACGAACTGCAAAAATACTTCGATAAGTATCCGCAGGTGCCCAAAGAGGTTATTATCAAGGAAGACATTCTCAGGCTCGGTGTTTACTTTACAGATGCCGCTCTCGAAGAATCCTCTAAGTTTACCACAAAATCCTATTACCTGTTCTCTTATGATCAGGCTGACATGAAGGACATGAAGCGGAAGGAGTTTTTGAAGGCGCCCGAGGAATTCAAGTTCCATGGCGGCCCCTATCAGCTCCAACCGTCAAATAATAAGACATGCATTGAGAGGCGTGAGAGGACGCCGTACAGTGTCGATCTCACCGATGGCAAGATACAGCTTTTTTGGGAAGGTAACTACCTGGCGGACATCGAACTGAGGCCCCAACCCCCGTATTACCGCCACAAGCTGCCGGACGGTACGCCCTATTCCGATGTAGCGGCCGCCGTTTTCTGGGGATATCTAACCTTTTGCACCATCCTGAGGAGTTGCCAGCACTGGGGCAGCAAGAGAGAATGCATCTTCTGCGATATCAACACGAACGCAAGAAAGCAATCAAAGACCGGGCGTCCGTTTATGATTCATAAGAAGATAGAGGACGTTGTTACTGTTCTGGACGCCATCTTCAACAAGGAGCGCGAGCCCATCAACCATTCATTGCTCCTGACCGGCGGGGCTGTGCTGAAACCTCTCAAAGGCAGAACCAATGTTGATTTCTACGCGGAATATGTCCAGGCAATCAGGGACAAGATAGGGCACCGATGGACCATACACCTCCAGACCACCGCTTTGACAAAGGAGGAATGCAAGATACTGAAAGACGCGGGGGTCGATGCGCACCATGCCAATATCGAGGTCTGGGACAAGGAAAAATTCAAGATCTTTTGCCCGGGAAAGGAAAAAACGATCGGCAGGGACGAGTGGATCAAGCGCGTCTGCGACTCGGTTGAGGTCTTCGGGGAAGGTAACGTTTGCCCGACCTTTGTTTCGGGGTGCGAAATGGCACGCCCGTGGGGGTTCGAGAAGTGGCAGGATGCGGTAAAATCGATGCAGGAAGCATGGGAATACCTGATGTCCCGCGGGGTAACACCGAGAAGCTCCAGTTGGGTGATTGAGCCGAACTCCATACTTGGACAGTATGATCAACCCGTAGTTCCCTTGGAATATTATATCGAGGTTGATATTGCCTGGTATGACACCTGGAAGAAATACAACCTTCCGCCCCTCAGGACCTTTACCCCCATGGGTGTGGGCAGATGTCTCGGGATTAACAGCGGCCACCTGGACATGGGAAGCTGACGAGAAGTTCCTTTATACCTTAAAGGAGAACAGATAAGCCAATCAACGACCCTCGTGCAGTGCATCTCCCCCCCCATAGATCCCATCAATGCCGCACGAGGGTCAATATAAACCCGGGAAGGGTCGGACGTTCTTGGTTTTTCATGATTTTCGACGGGGAGATTGAGGTTGATTATATCCTGTCTATCAACTTACGGGCATCGACATTATAGAGTATGAAAACATTTCCCTCCCTCTTGAACAAACACCTGTAGCCTCTACCAACGTAAAATTCCCAAAAATCCGTACTTTCAATCCGGTGAACCTGCAATGACTTGTGCTTAGGGTTCTCAATGAGAAAAGATAATTGTTTTCTGAATTTCTTCTTTATGTCCTTTGGAAGATTACGTATTGAGCAAAGGAGTCAGGTTCGATCCTGATTATATATTTCACCCTCTCTTTTCAAGCTCCTGTAAAAATTCATCTGCCGTGTATTCCTTATGATCTCCTTCCTGGAAGTTTTTTTCGATCCCTGTAATTTCTTCTGCATTTCCCGTGTCCGAAAATATATGCCTGTTCCTGTAAGTTTTGACAATTATCAGTAGTTGTAATACATTACAATATGAACTTTTTGCACATTGCGAGGAATCCAAATGGTCTGTTTGTTGCCCTTTTTATATCGATCATAGCTCATTTTGCCATTTTGTATTTTCTTGTTTTTTTGCCTTTCAGCTACAGGTCACTGCAGGAAGAAAGCATACTGGTGGACTTTACGCTAATGGATGGAAAAGAGGGACGGGGAACCGGGAACCGGGAACCGGGAACCGGCAAGCGGGAAGCGGAGAAGCGGGGAAGCGGGGAAGGTAAAGAAGGGAGAGAAGGTGAAACGCGCAACGCGCAACGCGCAGGGTTTAATCCTGTTGGAGGCGGGACAACACAAAAAATGGAAGGCGAAGACCTGCTTCAAAGCAGCAGCCCTGCCATGAGTAAAAGTATTGAAAAAGATAATGTTGTCGGAGCGACTCAAGATAAAGTTCAGACTTCTTCTATAGATCTGGTGTCGTTGAGCCCTGTGTCCGGCCGGAAGGGGAGTGGCGGCGAGCCGGGCGGCAGTTTACAAAAAGGCGGAGGGACAGGGACTGGTGCAGCAGGTTATGGTACACAGGGAGGAACAGGCAGCGGTTTGGGCTCATCCCGGGGTGAAGGCGGCAGCAGGCCTCATGATTACGGGTATGTGAGAGAAATTGTCATGAAGCACCTGAAATACCCCGAGAAGGCAAGAAGAATGGGCATAGAAGGCAGAGTCCTCGTATCCTTTATCATTACCGAAGCAGGCGCAACACGTGATATAAAGGTTGTTGAAAGCTCCGGTTTCCGGATGCTCGATGACGCCGCACGGGACGCAATTTCGAGGGTCAACCTTTTCCGCAGCAACACCCGCAAGTTAGTTGTACATTTGCCGGTTGAATTCCGACTCAGATAGTAAGACCAATTCGCCGTCATCCGGTAAATTAAAACGGGAGCATCTTCCCTGAGCATGGCTCACGGAACGACCGGGGAACCATTGTGCGGCAAAGCAGAGCGTTCCCGCATTTGTGGGATGATGTGCAGGCATGAACATCTTCGGGCAGCCTCCGCCCTTGCACATCAAGCGATGCAAGCCCTGCAACGGTCGGGAGTGTAGTGCTGAAGTGCGAGGGGATGTGTGCTCCCGCTATCCGGCAATTCGGTTGGCGATTGACGGCAAATTGGTATTAGTCTCGAGCAACAAACCCGACATCATGCTCTAATGACGTATCCGGGTTAAATGTTACTTTGGATCATCGCTTTTATCCTGGTTAAACCGTGCCAGGTCAAAACACCTTATCCCTGAAAAAATCAGGGCAACACCAAGCGCAACGAACAGTCTGTACGGTATTCCGAACTTGTATTTATTGAAAAGATTTATCGGCACTTTTAAGGCAAAAAGTGTATTGAAAAAACCGGAACTCTGCCGGTAACCGGTTGTGAAAAACAGGAGAACAAGGGGCAGCAGAATGCCGATGATGATAAGAATTATGCCTGTCTTTTTCCTTTTGTCCATATCATTTCCTTAATGCAACAAAAACGCCCGTCGAAAAAACGGGCGTTTTTGTTGCTGTCCCTTCAGGACTATATCTCTCAGCTACCTTTCTTGAATTCTTTTTCCATTGCTTCTTTTGCAGGTTTCACATAAATATCTCTTAATTTCGGTTTTTCAATCTTTCCTGCCGGGTTACGCGGTATTGTTGCATAGACCATCTTTTCTGGCCATTTGAATTTTGCAATACCTTTTTCCTTAAAGAAGTTGATTACCTCTTCGTCTGTCAGGGTCTGACCTTCTTTCACCTGTATAATTGCCATTACGACCTCTACAAGCCTTGGATGCGGATAGCCAAGGACTGCAACATCCTGGATTTTAGGATGTTTTCTCAGGACGTCTTCAACCTCGGCAGGGAAGATGTTTTCGCCACCCCTGATGATCAAGTCTTTCGACCTGTCTGCAAAGAAGATGAATCCTTCCTCATCCTCATAGGCCAGATCGCCCGTGTACAGCCAACCGTCTTTTATTGTCTTGGCGGTCAGTTCAGGGTTCATTGCATATTCCTTCATGAGACGCGGACCCTTGAGAAGAAGTTCGCCAACCTTACCGGCAGGAAGCTTATTGCCATTGGAATCAACAATCTTTGCTTCCATAAAAACCGTTGCCTTTCCGATAGAGCCGGGTTTTTTCATGATCTCTTCATCATAGCAGTTTGTCAGCCCACCGCCTCCGCCTTCAGTGATGCCGTAAATATTTGCGATGGGTAGTTTCGGAAAGATCTTTTTGGAATCTTCAAGGAGGATATAAGGAACCGGCTGGGCGCCGATTTCGATATGCCTGAGAGCCGAAAGATCATATTTTGAAATATCTACCTGGCCGGATTTGATGGCATTAATAACATCCGACCATGTAGGCACCGTGTTCCAGCCGCCGGTACATTTTTCATCTGCAAAGCTCTTCAGGTAAAACTCAGGCTGTGTTTCCATAGGCATCAGTATCTTACCTGCAGCTATGTAGCACGGGAAGGAGAGAAATAGCGTACCGCTGTGGTAGAACGGGTGGGGTGCGAGATATACACTGCTGTAACCCTCGTTATATGTAAGCGCGTTTCCTATACCGATGTAGAATAGTGTCTTGTGGGTATGAGAGACCGGTTTCGGTGCGCCGGTGGTGCCTGATGTAAACATCAGTTCAGCCATATCATCGTCATCCGCTTCGATACAAACCTCTTTATCGTCACCTTTTTCGATGATCTCATTGTATGATTTCACTCCTGCCGGAACTGTATTGCCGAGACAGATGAAATGCTTACAGTAATCCATTTCTTTCATTATCGGCTCAACTCTCTGATTGAACTGTTCACCAAACATGAATACCTTGCATTTTGTAACATCTGCGGCATACTTTATATCGGCGCTTGCGAAGCGGAAGTTCAATGGGGTAACGGTTGCCCCGGTTTTAAGAACTGCAATGTAACTTGCATACCATTCCATGCTGTTCATCATGAGGTGTACGACAATATCGCCTTTTTTAACACCGCAATCTTTGATCAAATAGTTGGCAACCTTGTTGGCCTGGTCGTCAAACTGTTTCCATGTCAAGCTTCTGCGAATGTTCTTTGAAGGGTAGCTCTCAATAATGAACTCCCTTTTGGGGAACTTACTGGCGTTAAGGCCGGAAAACATTGCAAAGTTCATAATAAACTCCTCCTATTTTGGTTTTTTTTATATTGCTTTTAAGATTTTTCACATGATAAATTGGATATGTAATATTGTCAATATCAAAATTACCAAATAATCCAGGAGGTCAATTATGCCAGATATATATACGCACATCGGAGAAATCCTCGCTCGAAATGCAAGAATGTACCCGGACGATATAGCGCTTATCGAACGAATTCCTGCAGAAAAGAAGAGGCGGGAAGTAACATGGAAGCAGTTTGACGACAAGGCCGACCGGTTTTCAAACGTATTAGCCAAAAAAGGCGTGAAAAAAGGTGATAAGATTGTCCACTTTATGATGAACTCCATTGATTGGCTTGTTGCCTATTTTGGAATAGTAAGGACAGGTGCATGGGTAGTGCCGCTTAATTTCCGCTTTACCGCAGAGGACGTAAAATATTGCTGTGATGTGGCGGAACCAACGATTGTCATTTTTGATGAGGAGTTCGCCGGCAGAATTGAAGCGATCAAAGACCAACTCCCGACAGTAAAAAATTACATCTGCGTGGGCAACCCGCCATCTTTTGCAGAATCCTATGCCGAACTCGTTGATGCAGCGCCTGCAACCCCTTTAAATGTAAAACTCAGCCTCACTGACGAATGCGGATTATATTTTACTTCCGGCACGACAGGGCAGCCAAAGCCGATTCTGCTTACACATGAAAACATGCTCTCCGCATGTATTACAGAAAATGCGCATCACAAACAGACAAAGGACGATTGTTTTATCCTGCTTCCACCGCTTTATCACACCGGCGCAAAGATGCACTGGTTTGGAAGCTTCATTGTAGGAGGGAAGGCGGTTATTTTGAAAGGCGTATCACCCGAATGGACGCTTGAGGCAGTGAGCGAGGAAGGCGGAACAATAGTGTGGCTCCTTGTCCCATGGGCACAGGACATACTAATCAAGCTTGACAGCGGCGAATTGAAAGCGGAAAATTATAAGCTTTCCCAGTGGAGGCTCATGCATATCGGTGCTCAGCCCGTTCCACCCTCACTTATCAAACAATGGAAGGCGCGCTTTCCTAAAATGGATTATGATACAAACTTTGGTTTAAGCGAGTCTACCGGTCCGGGATGTGTCCATCTCGGCATGGGCAACGAGCACAAGATCGGCGCCATAGGCATCCCGGGATTCAACTGGGAGTTCAAGATCGTTGACGAAAATGGAAAAGTTGTCAAGAAAGGTGAACCGGGAGAACTTTGTGTCCGTGGGAATGGCGTCATGAGAGAGTATTACAAAAACCCGGAGGCAACTGCAAAGGCCCTTGTAGACGGTTGGCTCTACACCGGTGATATGGCGAAGGCAGATGAAGATGGTTTTATCTGGCTTGTTGACCGTAAGAAAGACATCATTATTACCGGCGGCGAGAATGTTTTTCCCGTGGAAGTGGAAGACTTCTTTCATACAAACCCGAACATAAAAGACGCAGCAGCAATAGGATTACCCGATGAGAGACTCGGCGAGATCGTTGCAGTCATTATTGAAGTTATCCCCGGCAAGACGCTGACAACGGAAGAAGTAATGAAATTCTGTGAGGCATTGCCAAAGTACAAGAGACCGAGAAAGATTTTCTTTGGTGAAGTGCCGAGAAACCCGACCGGCAAAATTGAGAAACCCAAATTGAGGAAGAAATACTCAGGAATGGAAGAGGCATTTAAGATATAGCGTAGAGCAGAGAGCGTAGAGCAAAGAGTTTAAAAACCGAACAATTTTATCCTCTTTGCTCCCGACCCTCGGCCTTCAGCCCTGAGTTATGAATCCTACCCCTTTAGAAGAAACAATCAATTATACATTCAAAAATAGAGATTTGCTCAATCAGGCCATCACGCACAGTTCCTATTTTAATGAAAAAAAAGACGCAAGAAAGTCGGATAATGAAAAGCTTGAATACCTTGGTGATGCCATTCTGAACAGCACCATAAGCATACTTCTCTTCAGAAAGTACAAAAACCGGGATGAAGGTTTTTTGAGCAATGCGCGTTCAAGCCTTGTCAAGAGGGAAACCTTGACTAAAATTGCAAAGGCCATTGATCTCGGGAAACATATGTCATATGGAAATGGTGATAACTATGTTTCCGAGGAATCCAAGGTTCTGTCGAATATGCTTGAATCTCTTATCGGTGCACTTTACCTTGATGGCGGCATAAGAAAAACAACCCGTGTAATCAGGAAATTGTTCCAACCCTATTTTAACGAAGAAAAACTTACCGAAAAGAGCCCGAAAAATGCACTTCAGGAATATTCTCAGAAGATGTGGAGCGTCCTCCCGAAGTACAAGTTTACAAGACGTACAAAAGATGGTTTTACCGTCTTTGTTTATGTCGGAAAAGATTACAAGGCAAAAGGGACGGGAAAAAACAAGAAAGAAGCAGAGCAACAGGCGGCAAAGGCCCTCCTGAATAGCCTTACTAAGGGTTAACTCCCTCTGCGGGCTAACTTGCTTGCGAAGATACTTATGAGCCCGCCGAGCATAATATAGCCGACCAGCACTTCAAGCGTTGTCATTATGGCTGCCGGTGTTGTGGCGGGGAATATATCTCCTCCGAGCGTGGTAAAGGTGACCACGCTGTAATACATTATGTTCATAAAAGTAAAGCTAAGCTTTGGCGTATAGAAATGCTGAGGCCCCATCCATAAAAAAAGGAATGTAAACAGAATCATCAGAAGAAATGAGCAGCATGTCCAGCGCAAGATGGACCTTCCGCAATCGGAAACAAGCCACCATATAAAACACAGTATTTTCCCGTTCCCGGTCTTTATTAGTTCTTCAATATAATCCTGATCCTGCAAAAATACCCTGAATTTCGGACTGCCGTAACAGGCAGCGTAAACGCCATTGCAGCGCATACTTGTTCCGAGGATGATGTCATCCCTTTTCTTCCATATCTTTTTTGATTGGATCCGTGACTCTTTCAGGACATGCCATAAATTGTGGTGGTCATAGACCACAGATGAAACATTGGCGCCTTCGAGGTTTGCGGCAGTCAGGTTCGCTCCTTTCAGGTTGGCATCTACCAGCTCTGCCTTCCTCATATTTGTGCTTGCAAGCAAAGCGTTTTCAAGGTGTGCATGGGAAAGGTTTGCCTGGAGGAGGTTTGCATCCTCCAATACTGCGTGTTTCAGATATGCCCCCCTGAGATCCGATCTTTTCAGGTTTGCATAAAGAAGGACGGCTCTTTCGAGGTTTGCGAAGGCAAGGTGAGCGTTTTGAAGTTGTGCGTGGGAAAGGTTGACGTTTTTCAGCTGTGCGTGGGAAAGGTCCGCGTTATCGAGACAGGCAAGGGAGAGATTTGCCTTGTTAAGTTTGACATGTGAGAAATTTACACGGCTAAGGTTTAAACCCTCCAGGTTTGCACCCGTAAGATCTGCCTCTATATGCGGATTTTCATGCCTCCACGTATTCCATGCCTCAACCCCTTGTAAGATTAGCTCTAACTGTTGCTCATTTGCCATATGTTGTAAAATTTTAACATATTTAATTGTTGTTTTGTCTTAAATATGTGCACGAATTTTATCTTGCCGAAGGCGCCGCAAGAACCCCGAAACCTTTAAAGATGAAAAAAATACCAAAAACGATAAGAAAAAGACTGCATACGAAAAGAATTGCTTTGATAACCTTAACGTTCATATATTTTCCGCCGAACTGGATGCCGTATGAAATAAAACTGTACCATACAAGATCGGAAAGAATATGACCGGTAAAGAAGGCGATAATGCCGTATATGCCGAACTTCTGTGCAAAAATGATGTAGCCCATACCTACGGTAATCCACCAGATAAACCAGTATGGGTTGGAAAGACTTATAACAATCCCTGAAAGTATCGGATGCATCCCCTTTTGTTCTTTAACTGATTCGTATGACAAACGGTAATTTTTAAGGTTTTTAATGGCAGCATACCCCATATAGATAAGGATTATGCCGCCGGCAAGGGCTATGATAGTAAAAACAATTTTATTATTGAGGGCGTTGCCGAGACCAAAAACAATTAGAAGCAGGAGAACAAATTCAAGTATGCCGTGTCCCAGCACTACCATTGGGCCCACAATGCCGCCCCTTTTTGCCGATTCGCCTATGGTAACGGTGAGAAGCGGTCCGGGGGCCATCGCTCCGGTTAAACCCATTATGAATCCTATGGAAAAAAGGCTAAGGTAGCTCATAGTTCATGACTCGCATTTTTTAACAAAGCATTATAAACCTTTTAGTTTATGAAACCTTAACAGTTTTAATATACAAAGCAAGAGAAGAAATACGAGTGAGAACAGAACGAAGTAGTCGCCATAAGTTACATATGGTGTTTTTCCGGTTTTTAAAGAGAATATGCCGGAAAAGATACTTTCGACAAACAAATCTGTTTGCTCTTTAATGCGCCCTCTCGGGTCTATAATTGTGCTGATACCCGTATTTGCAGCGCGCAGCACATACCTGTCGGCTTCAACGGCCCTGAAAATGTAAAAAACGAGATGTTGATAGGGGGCTGAGGTCTTGTCGTACCACGCATCATTCGTAAGGTTCACAAGAACTTGTGCACCTTTCCGCACTGTTTCGATTGTTATGGAGGGGAATGTGCCTTCATAACATATGAGTATGCCGATTTTGCCCAAAGGTGTTTCTATGGGCCTGTGCGACTCGCCGGGAGCAAAGTCTCCGCCGGCGGCAGTCAGTTTTAAGAGAAAAGGTAAGTATGAGATAAGCGGCGTATATTCGCCAAAGGGTACAAGGTGTACCTTGCTGTAAATGCCGTCAAGCATGCCGTCATTCCCGTAGACATAAGCAGAATTCCGGTATTTTCCCGATTTGTCCTTTGAAACTGTTCCGAAGATCAGATTGGTTTGTAAAACAACAGGAACTTCTTTTATAAATCTATTTATACGTATTTCATCATCAAATATAAAGGGCATGGCTGTTTCAGGCCAGATTAAAACATCTGCGTTTCTTCCGGCCTCGCCGGATTTTTGCAGGTATGTATTAATTGTTCTGATTTTGAATGATTCATCCCATTTTACATCCTGCCTTATATTCCCCTGGATGATTACCGCCTTCAGATTTTCAGTCTCTGCTGCCTGCAACCGGTTGTAACCGTAAATACAGGAAACGATAAAAAAAACGAGAATGATAACAACGTAAATAATAAAAGAGGGTTCGAGGCCTGCCCTTGTTTCACTTGAACCTTTGAATCCTTGCCCCCTTGCCCCCTTGGTTTTTGTTTGATAAAACAGAATGAACATTCGATACAGAATGCAATTGATGGCCACAATCAGGAATGACAAAAAGTACGTGCCCGTTATAGACACGACCTGAATGAGCGGCAGGAAGTTGTGTTGTGAATGTGCCAGGAAAGACCAGGGAAAACCGGTAAGGAAGGTCCCCCGGATATATTCCAGGAGGACCCAGATGAAAGGCGCCGACAGAAAAAACGGAATGGACAGCTTGCCTTCAAGGTATGATGCTGAAGCAGTAAAACAGCCGATATAAACGGAAATATACATAACAAGCAGCAGCATGATGAGAACGCTTGTATAGATATCTATTCCACCGTATCTGTTCATAGCTATGACAACCCAGTAAATATGGCCGGTGTGGGATACGGCGCCTGCAATGAAACCCATGAGGAAGTTATGGCGAATATTATTTTTTATTAATGAGTGAATAAGCGGTATCAGGGAAACATATGCGAGAGGAAACAGCGATATCGGGGGTTGGATCAGAATAAGGAGAATACCGGAGAGAACGGATAAGGCAATCGCGAATCGCGTGGGTTCTAATCCTGCCGAAGGCGGGACATCGCGAATTGCGCTTTGAGTTTCGCATTTCGCATTTCGCATTTCGCGTTTAAAACTTTTCCCCTGCCCCATATCCTTATTCCGTCAGTTCCTTATATAATTGATGTGAGCGAACGTAATCGAGGAGTTTCCTTTCCCTGTATCTCATTCGCCGCGCTTCATTTCTGTCGTTTATGTGGTCATGACCTGTAATATGTAGAAGACCGTGGATAATCAGGGCAAATACCCTTTCGTAGAAGTGGCATGATAGCCCTTCTGCCTCTTCTTTTGCCTTTTCAAGCGAAATGATTATATCGCCTATGATTTTCTCCATTACCGGGATACCCGCAAGCCTTAAAGTCGGTCGCCCATCGTCAACAGATGGGTCGCTCCCGGTCGCCCCCTCCATATATGAGAACGATATTACATTGGTAGGCAAATCCTTTCCGAAAAATTGCTTATTAAAACCGGCCATTTTTTTATTATCAACGAAGAGGATACTGAGATCCTTACCTTGCTGCCCTGAAAATGTCAGTAAGTCTTCTGTGATTTTTTGCAGACGTTTTTTGTCCGTTTGCAGGGATTTTTGAGAGTTTTTTATGAGTGCTGTCATGTTCTGCCCTTTCCGGATATTCTATCCTCTGGTGAAAAATGCCTATAAAAATCGTTATGAAACTCTTTTGTATTGCATGGAGGTCTTTCAGTGTAAGTTCGCATTCGTCAAGCTGTCCGTCAAGAAAGATATTCTCTACAACATCCTGTACATGGTTCTCTATTCTTTTTGGTGTCGGTTCATCAAGTATTCTCGAAGATGCTTCGACGACATCGGCCAGCATAACGATTCCGGCTTCCTTTGTCTGGGGTTTGGGGCCGGCGTATCGAAAATCCTTTTCCTCTATGACATGGAGTGCGGTATCTTCCATATCTTTGGCCCTATTGTAAAAAAAACTCACAAGGCCTGTGCCGTGATGTTCTTTTATAATGTCTTTTATCTTATTGCCCAGCTTGTATTTTTCGGCAAGCTCAACCCCTTCCTTCACATGGGAGAGGATGATGAGGGCGCTCATATTAGGTGACAGGGATTTGTGTGCATCTTCAAAATCCTTACGGTTTTCAATGAAATAGTGGGGCATTTTCAGCTTGCCTATGTCATGATAATAGGCAGAAACTCTTGCAAGCAAAGGGTGAGCTCCTATACTTTCAGCGGCTGCCTTTGAGAGGTTGCCTACAATAATACTGTGATGATATGTCCCGGGGGCTTCCACCATCATTTCTTCAAGGAGGGGATGCTCAAGATTGGCGATTTCAAGTAATTTTACATCTGTAGTGTAATCGAAGATGTGCTCAATGACAGGGAGAAGCCCAAGGGCAATGAAGCTGCTGCCGACCCCGTTTAAGAGGATAAAAACGATTTTTATATGTACATTAACAAAAGATTGACCGGAATAGGCACTAAAGAGCAATACGATAAAGCTTGTAATAAAGGCGGAATAGACGCCTGCCTTCAATATGGTGTTTCTGTTTTCACACTTTCCGGAAAAGTACGAAGCAAGAACGTTTCCAAGGAACGTATACAGGAAGACAGAAAAACTATTATTAAACATGACGCAGACACACGATGCAAATACGATGGAGAAAACAATAGCTGCCTCGGAAAAGAGGACTATCCTCATTATTATCCCGAAGGAAAACAGGGGAATAATATAGAAGAGACTGATTGCATATTCATGGGGAAAATATTCAAAGATGAACGATAACAACTTTACAAAAACGATGGAAAACAAGGTAAAAGTTGAACAGAAGACGATATCTTTTGTGGAGAGGGTGAATTTTTTTATGTTTTTATCGGCATATTCATATAAGATGGTAAGTGACAAGGAAAGGAGTAGGAAAAGAAAGAAAAATTTCCCGAATGAAAGGAATCCTTCGCCTTCGCGCTTTGTGAATGCAGAAAGGTTTACCGAGATGTTCTTCACTGACCCGCTCGCCTTCCCGGATTATGATCTCACCCTTTTTAAGTGTAATATCCATCTTCGGGATGTAAATATCGGCAGGAGATTTAATGTTTTCTTTTGCAATATCCCCATACTGGTATTGAGGGAACCCCTGAGGGGAAATGTTGATGCTGATAACAAGAGAAAGCATCAGAGAGAGTATGGCAAGGATGAGAACCTCACTGAAGTTCCGGTACGAGGGAGGTTTATCCTTTCCGTTCTGCATTGCGGGAAGCCTCTTTGTCTATCATTTTGGTTTCGTATGCCTTTATAATTTTCTGAACAAGGGGATGTCTTACCACATCTTTTTCCGAAAAATAAACAAATTTTATGCCCTTTATGTTCTTTAAAACCCCCTGAACCTCTACGAGGCCGCTCGATTTCTTGTCAGGCAGGTCAATTTGTGTAATATCGCCGGTGATGACCGTTTTTGAGGAAAATCCGAGTCTTGTAAGGAACATTTTCATCTGCTCCGGGCCGGTATTCTGTGCCTCATCGAGTATGATGAAGGCGTCGTTCAATGTCCTTCCCCTCATGAATGCAAGGGGGGCTATCTCGATTATCCCCTTTTCCACAAGCCTGGTGGCCCTCTCCATATCTACCATATCGTATAATGCATCGTAAAGGGGCCTGAGGTAGGGGTTAACCTTCTCGTACAGGGTTCCGGGCAAATACCCGAGTTTTTCCCCTGCCTCTATAGCGGGTCTTGTCAAGATGATCCTTGAAACATCCTTTTTATAGAAAGAGTGGAGCGCCATGGCCATGGCAAGGTATGTCTTGCCGGTACCGGCAGGCCCGATCCCTATTACCATGTCGTGGGTTTTAATGGCATCCACATAGGTTTTTTGATTTTTTGTCTTGGGGGTTATAACCTTCTTCGAAGGAGGTATAAATATCTGGTCTTTATAAAGCTCATCCATGCTGCTATGCGTATGGGCAATATACCGTACCGCATGGTCAATATCGGATGGATTTATAGCTAAACCTCTTTTAACAATGCTATGCAGTTCTTTTATGACTTTACCGGTGTTTTCAATCTCAACCTTGTTGCCGGCTATTGTTAAGCGGTTACCCCTGATGCTTGCCTTAACATTGAAATATTTTTTCAGATACTTTATGTTTTCATCGCGTGGACCAAACAGGTTACGCGCTGTATTCGTATCTTCGAAGGACAGCTTTAAAAACTCTTCTTCAGTGTTCTCTTCCAATAATTTTGCGTTTTCCTCCTTAAATATTTTTCTAAAGTATACCACAACCGTATTTTTTTCTAAATATGCAAATCCATCGGGAAATTTGACTGTCAACTAAAAGTTAAAATTTGGCTTGAAAGAATTGTAAATCCCCATCATTTAAGGTAAAATATATCCCGTATGCATACAGTGCTTATAATAGATGATGAAAAGGCAATACTGGACAGTTTGTCTTCCATTCTCCAGGATGAAGGTTTTAAGGTATTCAAGGCGATTGACGGGAATGAAGGGTTGTCTCTCTTCGAAAAGGAAAGGCCCGAAGTAGTTCTCCTTGATGTGTGGATGCCCGGAATGGATGGGCTACAGGTGCTGAAGCGGATTAAGAAGAAAAACAAAGGCGCCATTGTTATTGTTATATCCGGCCACGGGACAATATCTACGGCTGTTGAAGCAGTTAAGAGGGGCGCCTACGATTTCCTCGAAAAACCTCTCTCTATAGATAAGGTGCTGGAGGTAGTTTCGAGAGGGTTGGGGTTGGACATTGACAGAACAGACAAAGCTGAGGACGTTAAGATTGGCATTACGAAGGGCCCGGATGTACATAAACAGAAAACGATAGGAAAGAGTATTGTTGTCTATGGGTTAGGGCTTCATTCGGGCGTAAAGACGGGCATGATACTACTGCCTATGCCGGAAGGCACAGGTATTATATTTGAGCATATGCCGGATGGTGAACGGATACCGGCCTACATCGACTACGTCTTTTCTGTGGGATATGCATCATCATTAAAGGGGAAAAACTGTCTTGTCCGTACTATTGAACATTTGCTCGCCACATGTCACATGTACGGGATTACAAACCTTCTCATAAAAGTGAGCGAGGAAGTGCCTATACTCGACGGTTCTTCTATAGAGATATGCAAGAAGATCGATGAGGCGGGCATAGTGGAGCAACGGGATGGCGTTGAACCTTTGCGCGTACAGGACAAAATCGTATTACCCGGCCTTTCGGACGGAAAATGCCTCTCGATTGAACCATGGGACGCATTTGAAATTGATTATACCCTGGAACATCCTAAACCCATAGGTATCCAGAAGTATCGTTTTATCGGCGGAAAAGAAAATTTTATTAATGAAATAGCGCCTGCGAGGACTTTCGGTTTTTTAAAGGATTTTAACAGGCTTGAAGAAATGGGCCTTGGTTCAGGTGGACGGATCAACAATGTGATTATCCTGAACGATGATGGTGTAATAAATACGAAGCTACGCTTTGAGGACGAGTTTGTAAGGCATAAAGTACTTGACCTCATAGGCGACATATATCTTCTCAACAGGCCCATTATAGGTAAGATTACCGCTAAGCAGACAGGGCACATTGAAAATATCACGCTTGTTAAGGCATTAAAACCGAAAAAGTAAGCATAAGCAAAAAAAGTAACAGGACAGCAAGAGATGCTCAAGCTTGACCATATAGGGTTGGTGGCGAAAAACATTGAGGAACTTGCAAATGTTTTTCGCGCACTGGGTCTAAGGGAGATTACCGAATCTCATGAAAACCCGAGACAGAAGGTGGCTGCATCTTTTGTTAATGTGGGGGGCATAGAAGATGTATATGTAGAAATTCTTGAGCCAACCCGCGATGATTCTCCCATTACAAAGTTTCTTGAAAAACAGGGCGGGGGCCTTCATCACCTCTGTTTTGAGGTTGATGACATAAAAAAGACTTCCCGTGAACTGGTTGAAAAAGGTTTTAAGATGATTGTTCCACCGGAAAACTGTGAAGCCTATGACGAAGGCCTTAAAAGAGGTTGTAACGGCGTCACAAAGATAACATTCTTTATCGCATCGGACAGACTGATTATTGAGCTGATCGAAAAAGGGTGATTCAACCTGACGCGCAACGCGAATTGCTAAAGTAGAAAATCTTTAATACCTTTACTGTCGCAAGTAAGGGCATCAACTTTTCGACGAGAGTCGTTTTCCCGGTTTTTGACCTGCCCATAAAAGAAATTACGGGAGTTACTTTATCGGTCATCGGGATTCAGGACCGGGATGCTTTAGAAAAATAGAAGTGAAAAGCAACAACCACCAATGCGTGGGTGATGATGCCCTTTTCAATAAGGGAGGGAATTTCGGAAACCGGTATGTGGATAACGTCAATATCCTCATTGGGGTCCAGATTTTTACCCGACACTTTCCGAACTTTGTCCACAAGATATGTATGGCAGAGATTGTTGAATATGGCTGGATTTGGATTTACAGCCCCAAGATATTGTACATTTTCACCGGCATACCCGGTTTCTTCCAGGAGCTCCCGTAATGCTGCCTCCCGGTGGTGTTCATCATCAACGAGTCCTCCGGGAATCTCCAGTGTGACCTTTTGCGAGCCGTGCCTGTACTGTTTTATCATTACGATTTCCTGATTTTCAGTAACAGGTATTATATTGACCCAGTCATTTGTTTCGATTGTGTAAAACCGGCCCGTATTGTTCGTACGGGGAGAGATGGCCTGGACGGTTTTTACCTTAAAGACATTGTAGTCCCTGTCGATATTTGATTCTATAAGCTCCCATTCTTTGATCATAGGCCCGGATTACCACAGAGTTATTCAGTGTTTCAGCTCAAAACATCGAAAAAAGCCCTTATCCCGCCGCCGGTCAAGGGCGTTATTATTTAAAGATCAGCTTTCCAGGACAAAGGTAACGTTCAAGGTAACACGGTACTCAACGATCTTCCCGTCCTCTACTTTGCATCTGTGATCACCTACCTTAATGCCCGTAATACCTCTCAATGTCTTTGATGCCCTTTTAAATCCGACATTCACAGCATCTTCAAAGCTTTTCGAAGAAGCTCCGATTATTTCTGTAATCCTCGCCACGCTCCCGTCGTATTTCATGTATGTTTCCTCCTGAGATGATTTTCACAAAGTAGCAGAAAATTCGGATTACGTCAATTGCTTTTTATGTAAAAGTTCTGCACGGCTCCATTTCATTGATTTTAAGCATTTTTTGATGTAAATTACAAAAGCTGGCAATTAACTAATCGGCAAACAACCGGAGGATTTGATGAAAAGGATATTCAGCGGGATTCAACCTACAGGAGAAATTCATCTGGGCAACTATGTGGGTGCTATAAGAAATTGGGTTTATCTGACGGAAGAGTACGACTGCATCTTCTGTGTGGTTGATTACCACGCAATAACGGTGGAGTATGAAATTAAGGAACTTAAGAAGAGAACCGTGGAAACGGCCCTCGTATTGCTTGCCTGCGGGTTGTCGCCGGAGAAGTGTAAAATGTTTGTTCAGTCTCACGTTCGCGAACACGCTGAACTCGCCTGGATATTAAACTGCGTTACCCCGATAGGTGAACTTGAAAGAATGACACAATTTAAGGATAAATCAAAACAACACAGGGCTAACATCAATATGGGGCTTATGGGTTATCCTGTATTGCAGGCTGCCGATATCCTCATCTACAAAGCAGGGTATGTGCCTGTCGGTGAAGATCAGGTGCAGCACGTGGAGTTGTCGAGAGAGGTGGCGAGGAAATTTAACGCAAGGTATGGAAACGTCTTTCCTGAACCTCAGGTAATACTTTCTATGGCGCCCAAGATTCTTGGTGTGGACGGCGCAAGCAAGATGTCAAAAACACTGAATAATTACATAGGGTTGTTGGAAGATAAAGATCCCATGTGGGAAAAGCTGAGGACAGCCGTTACGGATGTAAACAGGGTAAGGAGAAAAGACCCGGGCGACCCGGGAGTGTGTAATATTTATACAATTCATCGTGCCTTTTCTCCGAACGAAACCCTTTTAGAAATTGACAAAGGATGCAGGGCTGCATCCATCGGATGCATCGATTGCAAAAAGATACTTTTTACCAACATGATGGCGGAATTGGATCCTATAAGGGAAAAAGCTGTTTCGCTCAATAATGACCTTGATTATGTCATTGATGTAATAAAAACGGGCGCCGATACCTGCAGGGCAATTGCAGAAAAAACGATGGACGAGGTAAGGAGCGCCATCGGCCTTTTATCGTAGCCCTGTTGGCCGGTCAGGTTTTTCCATTCCGGTTATTAGCTTGACTTTTCCGTGCATCTAAAATAATCTTTTTTTATGAAGAATCTATCCATAGGGATGTTTGATTCGGGTATCGGCGGCTTGACTGTGTTAAAGGAGGTAAGGAAACTCCTTCCCCATGAACACATCCTTTACCTGGGTGATACCGCAAGGGTTCCATATGGAAATAAGTCTCCCCGGACTATTACGAAGTATGCCTTGGAAAGCGCCATCTTTTTACTTACAAAGGGCATTAAGATACTTGTTATCGCCTGTAATACCTCGTCGGCATTAGCTTTGAACATTTTAAAGAAAAAGCTTCCTATCCCGGTGCTGGGGGTTATTGGCCCCGGCGCAAAAGAAGCAGTTAACCATTCACATAATAAAAGGATAGGCATCATCGGCACAAAAGCTACTGTCAGGAGCATGGCCTATGTAAAGGCAATGAAAAGGCTTGACCCCGGTATTGAGGTCCTGTCAAAAGCCTGCCCGCTCTTTGTGCCTATTGCCGAAGAAGGTCTTGAAGATGATAAAATCGCATATCTTGTGGCAGAAAAATATTTGGAGGAATTTAAAGGATCTTCAATTGATACCCTTGTGATGGGCTGTACGCATTACCCGATCCTGGAAGGGGTTATAAAGGCCGTTATGGGCCATAACGTCGCCATTGTCAATACCGGCAGGGAAACCGCAAAAGAAGTAAAAAATGTTCTTGAGCAAAAAAAGATTATCAATGACGCCGGTAAAGGAGGTTCTGAATATTTTGTAACAGATTCGCCCGAATCTTTTCAAGAAGTCGGCAGCCGCTTCCTTGGAGAAGATATAACAAATATAAAATTCCTCAAAAGCCTCGATTATAAAGATTATCTCCTTTCTTCATGATTGTCCATGTTGCGTTAGCGATACCCGTATCTAAAACATTCTCGTATGCCGTCCCCCGTCAATGGGAATTGTTCATCAAACCATATATGAGGGTAACGGTTCCGTTCCATAACAGGGTTCTTAAAGGATATGTTGTCGGCATGGATAACGGAAGTGATGATTCCTTGAAGGATATCCTCGGTGTAATAGACATATTCCCGTTATTTAATGAAGCGCTTGCATCGTTAAGCCGGTGGGCATCGCATTATTATGCTGCCCCTTTAGGCCTGATTCTCAAGTATGCCGTCCCGTTAAACCTTCAAATCGAGCAATACCTTGTTGCAAGGTCTCTGTGCGACCATACGTCTTCCCTGAATGATATTCCATTGAAAAAGGTTTTCCGGACTGCAGGCAAAGATGCAGTCTTAAGTCTTTACCATAACCGGGAGTTGGATTTTTATGATGTATTTACAGGTAAACCATTTACATCGCTTGCACAGGAACCCCGGCAATCCCAAAAACACGATAAAACGCTCTACTTAGGCGGTATAGATGATCGTATGGAGCATTATCTTATGCTTATATCGCAACATATTGTACACGGGAGGAATGTCCTCATGCTTCTCCCTGATTATCATGCCTCCGGAAAGTATTTTTATAAGATAATTTCCGGGAAGTTTAAAGATAGTGTTTACTGGTATGGTTCACCCGGAAAGGCAAGGGCTCGCATGGAAACATATTTCAAGGCACGGAATGGTGAGGGCCTTGTAATACTGGGTAACAAGAGCGCAGCATTCCTGCCTGTATTTAACAACAGCCTCATTATTGTGGAGAGAAGCGAAGAAGATGAATACAGGAATGAGGAAGGCGTCCAATTCAATGCATGGATGATTGCCTTGAAGAGGGCAGAAACAGAACATATCCCTATTGTATTCGGGAGCGTAACCCCGCCGTTGGAAGTCTATAAAGGTGTTGAGGAAGGAAAATTCAATATCATTGATAAGTCCTTATCAATAAAGAGGGAAGGCATACGTGTTGTCAGGAAAAGGAATCTGTCCATCCCCGGAAAGTTGCCGGGAGAATTCATGGAGGTGGTGGGGGATGCAGTAGCAAAGCATGAAAATATTGCCATATTCACGCCGAGAAAAGATTATGTATCGCAACTTTATTGTCTCGATTGCAAAAAAACGTTTTTGTGTAGTTTTTGCGGGGGGGTATTGGGTTACCAAAAAAGAAGCAATGCACTCATATGCTCGGCCTGCAGCAGAAGCGTCAACTATGAAGATAAATGCCCACGATGCAACAGCAGCATTATCCGTTTTTCTCAAACAGGCGCAGAATATCTGGAGGAAAAGCTGAAGGACGCCTTTGCTCAATGCCGGATAGTAAAGGTTACAGGCGAAACCCTCGAAGAAGTGGTGAAGGGGGAGCTCCTGGATGAATCGTTAAAGCCGTTCAAACCGCTTAAACCGTTCAAGCCGGATGAATCGGATGAGTCGTTCAGACCGCTTAATCCGACAATTTTTATCGGTACCCAGGCACTGTCGAAATTATATGCGGCAGATGTCAAACTTCTTGTCCTTTTCGGCTGGGAAGAATTAATGAGGATTTCCGGCTACAGGGCCTTTGAAAGGATGTACCAGATCCTCATGAATCTCGTCGATGCTCTGAGGCCTGAACACATCTGTTTTTTTATGGATGAAAAAATGGCGGTTGAACCGGATTGCTTTATGGATTCAGGCTCGTTTTATCCTGATGAACTTAATAAGAGAAGGCTTGCGGAGTATCCGCCATACGTGAGGCTTTTTCTTATTGAAGTAGAAAAGAATGATCCCGAAACGGGTCAACGTTTGATGAAGAAGATTCAAGCTTTATCGGAAAAAGAAGGTTTCGGGCAATATATTACGGGTTCCCTCATGCAAAAGAGAGGGCATCGCTATCAATATAAAATAATTTTGAAATGCCCTGAAAATAAATCTGTTTCCACAGGGCTTTTGGCCCTCTATAATTTATCGGGTATCCGTATTGAACCCGATCCGACAACGATATAAACCCGGATTTTCCATCAGGATGAGCACCGTTTCCAATGACGTATCCGGGATAAATTACCCCGGCAATAAAGGCCGTTTTTTCACAGGTCCGTACCTGCTTGCGGATGCCCCTTCAATTATTTGCACTATTAACTACTTCTTTTCCGGAGCCGGTGCAGGGGCTTCCGTTTTGTCAGCCTTTGGGGCTTCTTTCTTGGCCGCCTTTTTTGCTGCCTTGCCGACTATCTTTGCTACTTTCTTACCGTCTTTATCAATGTAAGAAATTACAACGATTTCACCGGTTTTTACTTCTTTGGCATCCTTGTACACTTTCCACTTCACGTCTTTGATGTCGTAGGTTTCATCGCCTTTCTTGCCTTTTACGACGATGATTCCCTCTTCTTCACTGATTTTTAAAACCTCGCCGCTTGCCTTCATTGTTTTTACCTTTGCCGGCTTGTCGGCCTTAACTGGTTTGTCTGCTGCTGCTTTTGCTTTGTCAGTGGCTGCTGTCGTTGCTTTGTCGGCTTCTGCTTTTGCTTTGTCGGTACCTGCTGCTTTTGCTTTGTCGATTTCAGTTTTCGGTACCTGTGCGAACACGGTTGTAACGAATGCAGCGCTGATCAATACTGTGAGAGCTATCATTAAAACTTTCTTCATCTGTTTTTCACCTCCTTTTATTTTTCGTTAATTCAATATGTAATATTATGTTGCATATGTCGTGCCGCAAATTAAACAGGTTGCAATCATTATGTATTATGATTTTGATGGTAGCAGATGTAATTAATTATTCGTGAAACAACGGAATGGTGATCTTACTTGTTCGTATAATCAAGAATGTCTCCCTTTTCCTTCATCTTCTTGACCTTGAACCATAATTTGTCATATGACATATTAAGGAGTTTCGCTGCAATAGATATCCTGCCCTCCGCTTTTATAACAGCCTTTTTTATGAGTTCTCTTTCGATTTCTTCGAAGTTAAGTCCTTCGTCGGGTATTTCCAGATGTTTTGAGAGGTTTTTTCCGCTTTCCTGTTTTACCTCTTCGGGAATGTAATCTATATTGATAGTATTTTCTTCACACATTATATATGCACGTTCTGTCACAGATTCAAGTTGTCTTACATTGCCGGGCCATGAATATTTCATCAGAAGCTGCAATGCCTCATTGGAGATACTCTTTTTCACATCATTATTTTCATTCAATTTTTTCAGGAAATGCTCCACAAGAAGAGGAATATCGGCTACTCTTTCTCTTAGAGGCGGTATCGAAAAGGCGATAACGTTCAACCTGTAATACAGGTCTTCTCTGAATTTTCCCTTTGCTATTTCTTTCTCAAGCATTTTATTGGTAGCTGTAATAATTCTTACATCAAGCTTGATATTTTCTTTACCTCCGATCCTGCGGACTTCCCTCTCCTGGATGGCCCTCAAGAGTTTTGCCTGAGTGCTGAGCGTTAAATCTCCTATCTCGTCAAGGAAGAGGCTACTTCCGTTTGCCTGCTCAAAGAGGCCCGTGTGACGGGTCAGTGCGCCGGTAAATGCCCCTTTTTCATATCCGAAAAGCTCGCTCTCGAGCAGTGTTTCCGGTATGGCAGCACAATTTATCGCAAAAAAGGGCGTGTTTTTCCTCGGGCTGTTGTAATGAATGCTCTTTGCAAAAAGTTCTTTTCCGGTACCGCTTTCGCCGTATATGAGAACGGTTGAATTTGTAGGGGCAACCTTTTTAACGATTTTGAAGAGTTCCTCCATTCTCCCATGGACGCCAACGATGTTGTCAAGACTGAACCTGCCGTGAAGCTGATCCTTCAGCATAATGTTGTCTTTCAGAAGTTTAACCTGGTTCATTGCGTTGCTGATTACGATAAGCAACTGGTCTTTTTCAAAGGGTTTTTCAAGATAATAGAAGGCGCCGAGCTTCGTGGCCTCTATGGCGGACGGAATTGACCCATAGGCGGTAATAATAATTACATGGCATGTTTTGTCGAACCTTTTTACCTCTTTAACTACTTCTGTCCCGTCAATGTCGGGAAGTCTCAAGTCTGTCACTACAAGGTCAAAAGACCCACCCTTAATCTGCTCAATTGCCTTTTTGCCGCAATCCACATCCTCCACAAAAAAACCTTCATTCATGAGGATGGTTTTTATAATTCCTCTCTGATTATTGTCATCTTCCACTAACAGGATATTGCCTTTATCAAGCTTCACGATACGGCACCTTCATTATAATCGTTGTTCCTTCGCCAATCCGGCTTGCTATTGATAAGGTTCCGCCATGTTCTTCCACAAACCTTTTTGTAACCGTAAGGCCCAGACCGATGCCGAGTTTTTTAGTAGAATAATATGGCTCAAATATCTTATCAAGCTCTTCAGGCCCGATGCCTCCTCCATCATCAATTACGGCAATGTAGGAATAAGAATCTTCCCTGCCGCATTCAATGTTTACTACACCTTTACCATCTATAGCCTGAATGGCATTAAGGAGAAGGTTGATGAGACATAGCCTTATATATTCGCGGTCGCAATACATGGGCTGGCCGTTTTCCTTGCGGGTTACCTGAATTTCTATGTCTTTTCTTACCTTATCTTTTAAAATAAAGAGCACATCGTTTATAAGCATCTCCGGCGCAACAAACTCCTTGTGCAAGGTTATGGGCTTGCCGAGATAGAGAAAATTATTTATCAATTCGTTCACTCTGTATATTTCCTTTGTCACATCATCGAGAAGCTTAATCAGCTCGTCCTTATTTTTGATGTCTTCCGCTAAGATCCTTTCTTTGATATGCCCTACCGATAACGATAAAAAGTTGAGGGGATTTCTGATCTCGTGGGCTATCCCTGAAGATAATTGACCTATCATGGAGAGCTGCTCCGTTTTTTTCAATTTTTCTTCCAGCTCCTGCCGCTCGCCCAGTTTATCCACCATATCATTAAAACTTCGGATAAGCACCCCTATCTCATCCTTACGTTGACCCCGGTCCCTTATCTTGACCAGTTCGCCTTCGGCGATCCTTTTGCTTGCCTTGGCCATTTTTTTAATAGGCTCTGTATATTTCTCCGCAATGAGAAGGCTGAAAATGATGCCGATACTAAAGGCGAAGATGGTGCTGAGTATTCTCTTTAAGTGATTTTTTTTGCTGAGGAGCTTGTAATCATCCAGCACCATATTGATGTGGATGTATCCGATATTTTGTCCTTTTATCGATACAGGCATTATTATATTGTAAAGGCGCTGTGTTTCCTTCTTGCTTTCCTCTCCAAGGCGCGCTGTAATCATTAAGTCCTTTTTTCTCGAAATCCTTTTTTCACCTATCTTTTCCGTTGTCCCGATCTTTTTCGGGTCAGAACTTGCAATGACCTCTGAACTATCGCTTAAAATAGATATTTCCTTTATCCCCTTTTTGTTCAGCATGTCAACGTAGCCCTTCAGTCTTTCCGTACTGCTGCCGCGATAGGTCAACTCTTCCACGCTGATCTGAATGGCCTTTGTTATATCATCTATGTTTTCCGTTACCTTATCGATAATCACATCCTCGGTTCTTGAATAGATGATTGTTAAAGAGCTTATGGAGATAACGAGCAGAAAAAGCAGGATGAGCAGGAGCTGTGTCCTCAGGGAAAGGCTTCGGAAAATATCTTTTATGCGGGAGTTAAACTTTGGTTTAATCATTTTTCCACTAATGCCACTGCATGTACCGCTATGCCCTCTTTGTGTCCCACAAAACCGAGACCTTCAGTGGTTTTTCCTTTTAAACCCACTTGTGTTTGGTCTATCCGGAGAATTTTTGACATGGTTTCGATCATGGTTTTTCTGTAAGGGAGGATCTTTGGTTCTTCTGCGGCAATAACAGCGTCTATGTTTACTATTTTATATCCCTTGTCTTTCAATAATCTACCTACGAAAGACAAAATGTTTTCGCTTCTTATATCTTTAATGCTCTGGTCTGAATCCGGGAAATGAAGACCTATATCGCCTTCGGAAATGGCGCCGAGAAGAGCATCGCAGATTGCGTGTATCAGGACATCACCGTCGGAATGACCCAAAAGCCCTTTATTGAAGGGGATTTCAACCCCGCCGAGGTATAATTTTCTTCCCTCAACCAGACGATGCACATCATATCCAATCCCGACCCTCACCTGGAAATACCCCCTTATCTAAATTCAAATCCTGGATTCCAAGCACCAAACTCCAAACATTACAAGCTTATCCCTTCCGGTTATTGTTTCTCTTTATCGGTTGTTGTAATTCAGCCATTGGTTATTGACCGCTGACCACCGGACTATTCATCATACATTGTTTTTTAACTGGGAGAGCATGCCTTTTGCTATGATAAGGTCTTCGGGTGTTGTTATTTTGATGTTGTATGGTGAACCTTCGATAACCTTTACCTTTTTTCCCATATGTTCAAGGAAAGTTGCATCGTCATAGCCATAGAGCTTCTTGTTCATCCCTTCTCTGTATGCCTTTACTATCAGGTCATATTTGAATGTCTGGGGTGTTTGAACATTCCACAGGGAATCCCTTTCCAGGGTCTTCATAACAAACCCTTCCTTGGACACCGTTTTTATCGTGTCCTTTACAGGGAGAGCAGGTATTACTGCATCAAACATCTCCATCAAAAAAATACCTTTTTCTATGAAAGAAGGCGACACAAATGGCCGCGCACCGTCATGAATAATTACAATATCACAGGGGTTTTCAATAGCTTCAAGTCCGTTTCTCACCGAATCCTGTCTCAAGCGCCCGCCTATGACGAGTTTCAGTACCTTGTTGAATTTATATGTCTCCAGGATTTCTTCCTGCATAATAGGAAGGTCCTTCTGGTTTACCACGAGGTAAACCCCATCGACAGGCCTGCATTCTTCAAATATCTGTAAGGTGCGGACAATGATCGGTTTATTGTCCAATAGAAGAAATTGTTTATTAGTAGCTGTACCCATCCGTTTGCCGGCACCACCTGCCAGTATGATTGCGAGCGTCCTCATAAATTATCTCACCTGTTCTTCCAGTTTGTATTCATCAGGTAAATAGAACTCCCTTTCAGCTTGTTCTTTGAGCTTTGCAAATATCATTCTACCTGATGTGGTCTGCAATACACTCGTTACAACAACATCGACAGCTTTTCCGAGTAACTTTTTTGCATCATCTACAACAACCATTGTTCCATCATCAAGATAGCCTATACCCTGCCCATGCTCCTTACCTTCTTTCAGGATACGGGTATTCATAAGCTCTCCGGGAAGTATGGCCGGCTTTAATGATGTTGCCAACTGGTTCACATTCAACACTTCCACGCCCTGAAGTTCCGCCACCTTGTTGAGATTGTAGTCATTGGTAAGTATCTTGCCGTTTAATTTTTTTGCAAGCGCAATGAGTTTTGAGTCCACATCTTTCAGCTTCGGAAAGTCGTAATCCACGATTTTTACCTTAACAAAGGTCTGTTTTTGCAGCCTGTGAAGCACATCGAGGCCTCTTTTCCCCCTTGTTCTTTTCACCGGTTCCTGGTTATCCGCGATGTGCTGGATCTCATAAAGAACAAATTGGGGAATAATAAATGTTCCTTCCACAAAACCCGTCTCGCATGCATCAACAATTCTACCGTCAATGATAGCGCTTGTATCGACTATTTTGATATTATCAGCATCTTCCATTTTTTCAAATAAAGGGAGCTTCGAAAGATCGAGGGTCTGTGTTTTAGCTGCCCCGATCCTGAAGCCGACATACCCCATAACAAAATAGATGAGCACATAAATAGGAAGTGTAACCGGTATATCCTTTGCTATTGTCAAGAGGAGCCTTGAAATAAAAAGGTTTGCAATGAGCAGGCTCAAAACGAGGCCTGTCAAGCTTCCAATGATTGTCTTGAGGGGGATGTCCTTGAGTTTTTCTTCTGCCTTGATTACAAGATAACCCACGGCAAGACCGCAGATTGCGCCAATCAGGCCCAATAAGCTACTTCCAAAAATCTCTTTTACGATGAAATGACTTGATACTGTGGTAACTACTACCAGTAAAAGTTGAATGAGTATTTCCACAAATTTTAATCCTTATAATTTTTAGAAAAAATACCCTCTATTTCTCCCTCAATCTCATCTTCCTGTTTACCCAAAGCAATGGATAACTCTTTTTTAATTAAGTTTCTTGCAATTTCAAACATTTTTTTCTCGCCAAAAGAGAGTTCTTTCCAAACTTTAAGGCTGTAAAGTTCTCTCAGCACCATTGCAACTTCGAAGATTGAACCGCTTTTTATCCTTTCCATATATTCTTTATACCGCCTGTTCCATGGTGCATTATCGTGAACCACGTTCCGGTCCTTCAGTATCTCATAGACCCTGTTTACCTCCCCCGAGTCAATTACGCACCTGAGACCGGCGGTGTTATTACCATCTACCGGAACCATGATTGTCATGTCGGTATCAAGGATTCTCATGATGTAGAAAGCTTGTTTCATGCCTGAAAATTCTTTTTCCTCAATTGATTCTATCTTTCCAACACCATGGCCCGGATAAACAGCAACTTTTCCAACTTCGAACATGATCCCTCCATTCATATTACGGATTTTTCCCTTTTATCCTTATATTCTACCATATTTCATAAAAAATATCCAATAAGTAATTGTTTTTAGTAAACATTTAGCGATTAGCTTTTAGCGACTGGCTTAAGCGTGAGGCCTGTCCGGCATGTTTTTCGTATACATTAAAGCTAATGCCCGCTGTCATGAAGCTTGTTTCCGTTGTTTAAAAAATACGTTGATGAACAGGGAAAATTTCATTATAATCAATCAAATTGGCGATTGGCGATTAGTTATTAGATGCTTAAATTTTCAGTCTGAGAATTTATCCCGTGCATTGGGTGTTAAGAATGAAAGAAATCCTGAATACTAAGCACTAATTTCTAAACAGGCACAAATGTTCAAAATTCAAATAGAAAAAGCCTGGAATTTTGGATTTGTTCAGGGTTTAGTTTTTGCAAACATAATCGAAAAGGCAATCGAAAATATAAATGAAATTTAAAAGACTTGAGCTTTTTGGTTTTAAATCCTTTCTGAACAGGACGGTTTTTCAATTCAATGACGGCATTACCTCCATTGTAGGGCCTAATGGCTGCGGCAAGAGCAATATTGTTGACGCCATTGTCTGGGCTTTAGGCGAAAGGGGTACGAAATCCCTGAGGGTTAAGGATATGGGGGATGTTATCTTCCACGGAAGTAATGGGAGGCGGCCTGTAAACATTGCCGAGGTAAGCATAGAGCTTGCAGACGTGGACAAAGAATACATAATCAAAAGGAGAATTTACAGGGACGGCCTCAATGAGTATTCGCTGAACGGCAACCAGGTGAGGCTTAAAGATATACAGGATTTTTTACTCGGTACAGGTATCGGATTAAATTCTTATGCCATCGTGGAGCAGGGGAGAATAGAACATTTTATCCAGATGAAGCCCTATGAGAGAAGGGTTGTCATAGAAGAGACCAGCGGTATTACACGGTTTGAAGAAAAAAAGAGGGAAGCCATTGCAAGGTTGGAAGAGGTAAAAGGAAATCTGGAGAGGGTTGAAGATATCTATAGCGAAGTGGTGAATGCCCTCGAAAAGGCCGGGATCGAATGGGACAGATGGAAGTCATATAAACTGCTTGTTGACAAAAACTCTGAAATCGAATCATGGATACTTGCCGACGGCCATGTAAAGTTGACAAAAAGAATGACAAAGATACAGGAACGGCAGGCGGACCTTGATCGGGAAATCACGACAAAAGAGAACGAAAAAAATATTATTAAAAGCGAACTGGATACCAAAGAAAAGGAATTTTCACTCACCGACAGCATCTTGAGACAACTTGAGGTTGATATAAAAGGTAAAGAAAAGGATATGGAGAGCAAACTCCTTGAGGCCGACTATCTTAACAAAGACAGGAAAAGGCTGGAGACTGAGATAACTGGACTCATCAACAGCGGGAAGGAGATAGAGACCGGAATCGGGAACAGCGGGAAGGAGATAGATGCAATTAACGCGGAAACGAAGACGATTGCTGCCTTATTAAGAGAGGGCGAAGACAGGGCGGAGCGTTTGTCAAAAGCCATTGACCAATTAAAAAATGCCAGAGAGACTCAGGAAAAGAGCGTTGAAGAGGAAAGGGTCAAGCTATTTGTTACAATGAGCACTATCACAGACATAAAAAACAGTATTTCCGATATTGAAAGGCTGGCGAAGGAAAAGGAAAAAAGAGAGGCCAAGCGGAATGAGGAAAAGGAGAAACTCACACAAAGGTTGGGTGTTTTAGAGGAAAAACAAGAGGAACTTGAAAGCAGGCTTGAAAATGATAAACGTGCAAAAGAAAACATTAAATCTAAAGAACAGGATGTATTCCGGTTGAAGGAAGAACTGGCAAATAAAATCGCAAGAACAAAGAGTGTCATAGAGACATTGAAAGGCGAAAAAAGGGGTAAAGAAGAGTTTTTAAAACAGATGAGCAGTTTGGAGGATAAGAAAAAGGAAGGTCCGCCTGACACAAAAAAGCTGATTGACATGATACGCGTTGATGAAGGGAAGGAAAAGGCTTTGGAGAGGTTTTTTTACAGAGAAATGGATTATTATGTATTGCCTGAAGGGGATACAAAATCTATTTCTGAAAAGATAAAACGATATAATGAGAATTATGTATTTTTTCCGGGAAAGGGCATGGTGAGGCTCAGTGATAACGAGGTTAATATTGATGTAAAATGGGTCGCAGGTGTGGAAGATGCCCTTGAGAGAATAGAGAAAGGAGAGGAAGGAATATTCCTCAATGAAGATCTCTATATAGACTCCAGGGGATTTATATTACAGGAAAGGGCTGCCAAGAAGATAGATATAAAGCAATTCAAAGAGCGCAAACGTGCTGAGAAAGAACTAAAGGAAATAGAGGTGGAATTCGATGGACACATGTCTTCCCTTAAGGCGGCAGAGGTGGAATTCAACCGCTCCAATGACGCATATAAAAAAATAAGATTTGAATTGGAGAGGAAAGAGGAATCCATAAAGGGCATCGAAAAGGAGATGGCTGTTCTGGGCGCCGAGATAAGGACGGCAAGAGAGAGGCTATATGAAATGGATGCAAGGATTGATTTTTCCGAAGAAACTTCTCCCCGGGCAGCAGATGATCTACTTCTGGAAAAAGAAAGGCATGAGAAGACGAGAGATACCGTGGAAGGCAGAATAAAATCTCTTAAAGCGACCCTCGACGGTATAAGGAAAGAGCATGAAAACTTATCCTCGCAATGGCATGAAGCGTCTATCGATAATGAAAGAAAAAGAAACCGGATAAGGAAGCTTCGTGAGGATGTTGAGAGGATAAATTTATCCATAGCAAACCTGATCGAAGATGGTAAAGCCCGGGAACAGAGAATAGAAGCCTTAAAAAATGACATGGTTGAACGTATAAAAAAGATAGAAATAATTGAAAAGGACTACGAGGGACTGAAAGCAACATCTGAAAAACACGTAAAGCGGTATGAAGAGCTGAAAGCCTTATCGGGAAACCTTCATATGGAGAAAAGTGTCCTTGAGGATAAGATCGAAGGCATTTTTAAAGAGATTGACAGAATAAAGGGCAGAAAGGAAAATATAGAAAAAGAATTGGCTGTTATAAATGAAAAACAGAATGCCATTGCCGACAGGCTTAGCACAGCGCACGGTATTAATCAGCCGGAGAATGTTAAAGTTCCCCAGAATATTGATCTGGAAAAAGAGAAAGAAATCCTGGATAGAGAGATTTCTGGCCTCGGAGAGGTAAACTTCCGGGCAGAAAAAGAATATGAGGAATTAAAAGAGAGAGCAACATTTCTTGGGAAGCAGAAAGAAGACCTTGAGATTGCAATGGATTCACTGAAAAAAACCATAATAAAAATAGATAATCTCTCCAAGGAGATTTTTTCTGATACCTTTGATACGGTCAACAATGCATTTAAACGCTTTACCGGCATGTTGTTCAGGGGGGGCAAAGGTTATCTGGCGCTCAGTCAGGACAATGTCGGGGTAGAGATGTATGTACAACCGCCCGGTAAAAAGGTTGCCCGGATGGAGTTATTGTCCGGTGGAGAAAAAGCCCTCGTTTCTTTGGGGCTCTTGCTTGCCCTTATGGATACAAAGCCTTCTCCTTTTTCACTCATGGATGAAATCGACGCACCCCTCGACGATGCCAACATTATGTCATTAATGGAAATCATCCAGACTATCAGCGACAGAACACAGATAATCTTTATAACCCACAATCGGATTACCATGGAGTCCTCGCATACCGTCTATGGTATCACCATGGAAGACGAAGGCATCTCAAAAGTTGTCTCGGTAAGACTATAAACCGGTAGATAGTGAATAGTGGATAGCAATCACTAAGCACAGAAATTTGAGTGATTGAGTAAATAAGTGATTGAGTGATTGAGTGATTGAGTAAATAAGTGATTGAGTGATTGAGTGATTGAGTAAATAAGTGATTGAGTGATTGAGTAAATAAGTAAATAAGTGATTCCCG
>Ga0209749_1000656_pt1 | contig 41971 bp, 40 predicted proteins | sample EPASupsiteSAE347_FD_187267 | JGI IMG/M metagenome (GOLD analysis project Ga0209749, IMG submission 187267) | Bioremediated contaminated groundwater from EPA Superfund site, New Mexico - Sample SAE3-47 (SPAdes) (version 2) | ecosystem: Environmental > Aquatic > Deep subsurface > Groundwater >...
CCCGGACATTCATAAGACTACATCCGTTTCCGCTTAACTGGAGAAGCCTATGGGGAAATAGCCGATATGTCCGGTTCCAGCCTGATGAATGTCCGGGACGTAAAATACGACCGGGAGCTGCTGGCCGATATGGGGCTGGAAAGTATTTATGATAAACTGCCACCGCTGCGGTATTCCGGCGAAGTCTGCGGCACCATCACCAAAGAAGTAGCCGCACTGACCGGTCTGGCCGAAGGCACCCCGGTGGCCGGGGGCTGTATGGATATTCATGCCTCGGCGATGGCTGTGGGGATCACGGACGAAGACAAAATGTGCGTGGTAGCCGGGACCTGGAGCATCAATGAATATATCAGTAAGAAACCGGTGGTGGACAAGGACCTGTTTATGACCTCCATTTATCCGATCCCCGGCTATTGGATGATCCTGGAAGGCAGCCCGACCTCAGCCAGCAATCTGGAATGGTTTTTAACCGAAATCCTCCGGGATATTGACCTGAAAGAGCAGGATGTCTATGAGTATTCCAACAATTGCGTCAACTGTGTCGCAGATGAAGATTGCGGTGTGGTTTTTCTGCCGTTTCTCTATGCCAGCAATGTCAACATCAACGCCAAGGCCTGTTTTGTCGGGCTGTCCAGCTACCACAACCGGGATAATATGCTGCGAGCCGTTTATGAAGGGATTGTTTTCAGTCACAAGTATCATATTGAAAAGTTATTGAAATATCGGAAAGCACCCAAGAGTATCCGGATTGCTGGCGGAGTGGCCAAATCCCGGGTTTGGGTGCAGATGTTTGCCGATATTCTGCAGGTGCCCATTGAAGTCACCGAATGTACAGAACTAGGGGCCTTGGGTGCGGCCATCTGTGCCGGGGTCGCCACTGGCGCTTACGAAAGCTTCAAGGCGGCTTCGGACGTGATGGTGGAAATCGCCTTTACCGCGGTTCCCAACCCCGATAAGCGGGCCATGTACGAAAAGAAGTACAACCGCTACCTGAAGGTCATCAATGCCCTGGATGGGATCTGGGACGAGTATTAAGATCAGTTCAGCTGAGCTTTGATGTCGATATGTAACTAAAAGATACAACGACGAAAACAGGTACCGACCAATTGTTAATCTGTTGTTTGCTGCGGGATCGGACAGGTTTATCAACCTGTTCGCCCCGATGCAAACAACATGATGTAACAATTGTCGGTACGGTTCGTTGTTTTAGTCTAAGAATTATTCTAATAAACATCAAAGCAAGTTACTGGTTAGGATGGTTAAGTGAAGATAGGAGAATAAAATGGATTTGAAATTAACAGGAAAAAACGCCATCATCACCGGAGGTTCCCGGGGGGTGGGCCGGGCGATTGCCCTGGGATTGGCAGCGGAAGGAGTCAATGTGGTAGTCACAGCCCGAAAATCGTCGAAAGAATTATTGGAAGTGGTGGAAAAAGCCAAATCGTTGGGGGCAAAAGCCTATCCTTTGGGGGCGAACATGAATAATGCCGATGATGTGGGGCTGATGATGAAAGAAGCTGAAGCACTGTTGGGCGATCTGGATATTCTGATCAACAACGCCGGAATCTGGCTGACCGGTTGGATTCAGGATATCCCCTTATCGGATTGGCAAGAGACCATGGATGTGAATCTGACGGCACCCTTTCTGACCTCTCAATATTTTGCCCAGTCCAATCTGGCCAAGCAGCGCCCCGGGCGGATCATCAACATCAATTCCCAGGCGGCCTTTAACGGCTCCACCACCGGCCATGCTCACTACGCTGCCAGCAAAGCCGGGATGGTGGCCCTGACCATTTCGATGGCCCGGGAACTGTCATCTCAGGGGATCACGGTCAATGGCATTGCCCTGGGGGTGGTGGATACCGACATGATCCGGGACAACATCGAAGCCAACCCCGGTTATTATGAAAGCCGGATTCCCATCGGCCGGGTGGCTCAGCCGGAAGACATCGCCAACATCGTCGTCTTTATGGCCTCGGAACCGGCATCTTATCTTACCGGCACCACCATCGACGCCACCGGTGGAATGCTGATGCGGTAAATCAGTAGCGAAGCTCACGGAACTTAATTATGCCATTCACACCATTAACGAAAGGAAATCACATGAATCATTATGACATCATCATCATTGGCGGTGGTATTACCGGTACGGCCATTGCCCGTGAATGTTCAAAATATCAATTGACGGTGGCCCTGCTGGAGCGGGGCACCGATATCGGGATCGGGGCCACCAAAGGAAACGGCGGGGTGGTTCACCCGGGTTATGATCCCACCCCGGGGAGTCTGAAAGCGAAGATCAATGTCCGCGGCGCCAATCTTTATCCGCAGCTGGCCAGGGACCTGAACTTCGGCATGATCAATCCGGGGATCTTCGTGATCGGCTTTAGCGATGCCGATGAAGCGGTGTTAAAACGCAAGCTGGAATGTGGTATCAAAAACGGCGTTAAAGATCTGGCCATCATCGACGCCAAGCAGATGCGCAACCGCGAGCCCCATCTGGCTACTGACGCCCGGCATGCGCTTTATGCCCCCACGGCCACCGTGGTTGATCCCTTTGAGGTGGCCATCGCCTTTGCTGAAAATGCCAAAGCCAACGGCGTCGAGATTTTGACCAGTCAGCCGGTCACCGCGATTGAAAAAAGAGTGGACGGCAATTTTCTGCTGAACACCCCCGAACAGCAATTTAGCTGCTCTTATATCGTCAACGCCGCCGGCAACCATGCCGATGAGGTGGCCAGACTGGCCGGGATTGCCGAATACCAGATGAAACCGCGCCATGGCGATCTGCTGGTGCTGGATAAGGATATGGTCAATAAGCCCCAAACGGTGATGTTTCCCTGTCCCGGGCCGGACACCAAAGGGATTGCCTGTATTCCCACAGTGCATGGCAATACCATCGTTGGTTCCACGGCTACGATGATGGATGACAAGGAAGCCGTTGACAATTATGCGCCTGGGATTCAGGCTCTGATTGACGGGGTCCATAAGATCTTGCCGGAACTCGACGCCGGTAAGATCATCCGCACCTTTGCCGGGTTGCGGCCGGTGGTGCTGGACAACAACAATGATTTTTACATTGCCGAATCCCAGACTGTCAAAGGCTTTATCCACGCTGCCGGTATTCAGTCGCCGGGGGTTGCCTCGGCCCCGGCCATTGCTGAACAGGTCCGGGATCTGCTCGATAATGCCGGTCTTGAAATGAAACCAAAACTGGATTACAATCCGTATCGGGAGAAAAAGACTGTTATTGCTGATTTGTCCATTAACAAGCAGGATGAGCTGATTCATCACAATCCCGCCTATGGTCGGATTGTCTGTCGCTGTGAAACCGTGACCGAGGGTGAAATCATCGCCGCCATTCACGGAGCGATTCCGGCCCATACTCTGGATGCGGTAAAACGCCGAACCCGGGCCGGGATGGGCCGCTGTCAGAGCGGCTTCTGCCAGTACAAGGTCATTGCCATTTTGAGCCGGGAGCTGGGGCTGCCGGTTTCTGACATCTGTCTGGAAGACCGGGGCTCGCGACTGCTCTGCGGACTGGTCAAGGGAGGTGCGAAATGAAACAGTTAAAATATGATGTGGTCGTCATCGGCGGTGGCCCAGCCGGCATGGCGGCGGCTCTCAAAGCCAAAGAAAAGGGCGCCACCGTCGCCATCATCGAACGCAACGACGAACTGGGGGGGATTCTCAATCAGTGCATTCACAGCGGTTTTGGTCTCAGTTATTTCAAGCAGGAGCTCACCGGACCGGAATACGCCGAGCTGTTTATCAATCAGGTGGCGGCGGCCGGTATTGACGTCTATTTAAAAACCATGGTCATCGATTTGACCCCGGAGCGCGAGGTGAAAGCGATGAACGAAGACGGTATGCTGGTTCTTGCGGCCGGGGCAATTGTGCTGGCCATGGGCTGCCGCGAACGGACCCGGGGGGCCATTAAGATTCCCGGCTCAAGGCCAGCTGGAGTGCTTACCGCCGGGCTGGCCCAGCGCTATGTCAACATCGAGAACCGTAAACCAGGAGAACGCATTGTCATTCTCGGTTCCGGCGATATTGGCTTGATCATGGCCAGGCGGCTGACCCTAGAAGGGATGCAGGTTTTAGGCGTTTACGAGTTGATGCCCTATGCCAACGGACTATACCGGAACATCAAAAATTGCCTGGACGATTTTGATATCCCGCTGCATTTGTCAACTACGGTAACGAATATCATCGGCCACCCTCATCTGGAAGCCATCGAAGTGGCCCGGGTGGATGAAAATCTGGCCGTGATCGAAGCAACCCGGGAAGTGATCGCCTGTGATACCCTGTTGCTGTCGATTGGGCTGATTCCTGAAAATGAGCTGTCCCAGAAATCGGGGATCAGCCTGAATCCGCGAACCAACGGCCCGCTGGTTAACGAAGATCTGGCCACCGACCAACCGGGAATTTTTGCCTGCGGAAACGTCCTCCATGTCCATGATCTCGTCGACAACGTGACGCTGGAAGCCGAACAGGCGGGAGATGCAGCCGCGGCCTACGCGCTGGAGCAAAAGGCTGTGGCAACGGTCAGTGAAACCAGACCGGCCGAAAATAAAGCAACCATCACAATCGGTCCCGGAGAAAATGTCGGCTATACCGTGCCAGCAAAAATGACCGTCCCGTCGCCAAAGGAAATCCGAATTTTATTCAGGGTCCGAAGACCCTTAGAACAGGCCGCTGTTGTGATTCAAGCTGGCACAAAAATCCTCTATCAGGGCAAACCCCGTGCTTTTAAGCCCAGTGTGATGGAAGAGGTGGTGATAAAGCCAGAGGAAATAAATGGGCTTAATGGTACCGAACAAACGATAACCGTATCAGTCCGGGAGGTGAAATAATGCGTCAGGAGCAGCAAGAAATTAAAATGAACAAGAACGTAATCAATAAAACTGACATAAAAGTCTGCTGCACCACCTGTCCCCAGGAATGCGTCATGACGGTTCATCTAAAAAAGGGGATTCTGGACAGTGTGGAGGGAGAAGGCTGCAAAAGAGGTAAAAAATTTGCGCAAAAGGAGATCACCACACCAGAAAGAACATTAACCAGTACGGTTATGGTAGAATGTGGAGACGAAGCTTGTCTGCTGCCAGTGAAAACAGCCGCCCCGATTCCTAAAAAAGATATGGCTCTGGCGATGAATGTCATCCGCAAAACGAGGCTCACTGGGCCCTGCCTGATGGGGGATGTAGTGATCCCGAACATCTGCGGTACCGGGGTGGATGTGGTGGCCTGCCGGAGTATCAAGGAGGAAAAGAATGCGTGTTAATCTGACGACTATTTTAAAGCGGGCTCAGACTCAAGGAAAAGGGGTGGGAGCCTTTAATACCCCCAATCTGGAAAGCGTCCAGGCGGTGATCGCAGCGGCCGAAGCCCTGAACCAGCCAGTGATCATCATGCATGCTCAGATCCATGAGAGTCTGATTCCGCTGGAAGTCATTGGCCCGGTGATGATTCGGCTGGCCGACCAGGCCCAGGTGGAGGTCTGCGTCCATCTCGATCATGGCGAAGACCTGGGCTATCTGCTTCACGCCATGAAAATGGGTTTCACCTCGGTGATGTATGACGGTTCCCGTCTGCCCTACGCGGAAAATCTGACCAACACCCGGGAAATTGTCCGGGTGGCCCATTATCTGGGCGTCTCGGTGGAAGCCGAGCTGGGCCGGGTGCTGCGGCCGGAAGGTGGCGGGGCTGCTGATCCCGAGGAAAAAGATCTGACCCCGGCAGCATGCTATACCGATCCCGAGACGGCCAAAGCTTTCGTGGCGGCCACCGGGGTGGACGCTCTGGCTATTGCTTTTGGCACTGCCCACGGCGTTTACGAGGCCGAACCCTGTCTCGATTTTGAGCGGATCGCCGCGATTCATCAGCGGGTCGACGTCCCGTTGGTGATGCACGGCGGTTCTGGGGTCAGTGCCGCTGACTTCCGCAAAGCCATCGGGGTTGGGATAACGAAGATCAATTATTTTACCTATATGTCGCTGGCCGGGGGTCGGGCCATCAAAGCCTATTATGATCAGAACCCCGGCCGGGAGCTGCGCTACGACGAAATCGCCGAGATCGGCCGGGTGGCGATGCAGGCTGATGTGGAAAAGGCCATGAAAGTATTCGGGGCTAAAGGCGGCTTATCTAATGGCCTCCGGTTTATTCGCGGAAATAATTAATATCGACACAATCGATATAAAAAAATCCATTTGATTTGATGACCACAGTTGTAAAAACGATGGTCTCATATCAAATGGATCAATGCTCATAGCGAACTTATACATAAAATTTGTCTGAATGGAATGTGAAACAAAAGCAAAAAAAATCAGTCGTTATTTTTTTCCATCTGAATCGGCCATAAAATTATGCATATCGGCAGCATTGTTTTTGGCCAGATCTTCGGCATCGCTATAAATGCCGTCATCGGTGTCTTTAAGTGCTTTTTCTTGTTCCGCTAATTCGCCAGCTTGTGTATAAACACCATCTGTTTGATTGGGTGTTTCTGGAGAGTATCTTATCTGCTTGTCAATTATGGGGTTGTGACCGTCTGGATCAGCCATGAATGTGTGCGTATCTTTGTGACTCGATTTAACTGCTCCTTCAGGTTCACCATAAATAGGATTTTCACCATTGCCAAGATTTCTTTCTTTTTTCTCAAGTTCCTCGGCATTGCCATAAATGCCCTTTTTTTCATTATCCATTTTTTTACCTCCTGAAAATTATTATTTTGATTAAAACGAATGATGTGGTTGTTTTAATCGTTTTGATAAATGAACAGGATCAGTTTTATTTTGGAAGGTGATTCAGGTCTTTTGTAAAGCCGATCATATCCTTGTATTTTATTACCCCCTGAACAAGGACTCAAACATAATTCAAGAATATTAAGAAATAAATAAAAGGCCAACCTGAAATGAGTAGTTCAGGTTGGCCAAAGAAGAAGAAAATTTATATCAGCAAAATCACTTTCGCTAGATATCTTAGCTAAATGACGGGCTCCAGTTCAGGTACTACTGGGTCTGGAGTCAGTTCGACAACCGGGGTTTCAGCGACAGGATCAGTGGTGCCATCATCAACCGGAGTTTCGGTGACAGGATCAGTGGTGCCGTCATCAACCGGAGTTTCGGTCGCCGGGTCGGTGGTTTCGTCAACCGGTACATCAACATCGATGATTTCATTGTCGCTGTCATAGGTTACATCCAGGTTCAGGATTTCAGCCAGCAGATCCAGGGGAATGAAGGTGCGGCCGCAGGTTACCTGGACTCGACCGGTGATGTCCACTGGGGTGCCATCGATAGTGGCGGTGACGCCAGCAGCGGTGATTTCGATCACGGCAGTGTCTTTGGTGATGGTCAGCGTTTTGGTTTCTTCATTAAAGACCACTTCGGCCTCCAGTTTTTCGGTGATGACCTTAACTGGAACCATAATGTCGCCGCCTTTGATGTAAACCGGAGCATCAAATTTAATCAGCTGATTGTTGATGGTAACGCTACCGGCATCCAGAGCTTTGGCGTCTTCCATCATCTTTTCAATCAAGGCCGAAACACTTTCAAACTGGGCCAGTTCTTCATCAGTATACATGGTTTTCACCACCATATAGCGTTGGTTGATGATCTGTTTGAGCTGTGACTGGAGTCCGGCCAGCTCGGTTTTGAGACTGTCCAGCTCGGCTTGCAGCGCTGCTGCACCGGCAGTGTCACCAGCAGCCAGGAGGGCTGCCATTTCGTCTTCCAGGGCGTCTTTTTCTTCAGCTAAAACGCTCTTCTGTTGAGTCAGCTCTTTTTTCTGTTCATTCAGTTCCTGCTTGAAGACCTGTTGGGGTTTGGCCGGTTTTTTAACCGGTGTGGTCACTTCTTCGGTGGTCCCATCTTCAATTGGCTCGGTAACCGGTGCAGTAACGGTAGTGTCAGTGCTGTCGGTAATGCCGGTTTCAACCGGGACTACCACCGGTTCAGGAACCGGAGCAGGGGCGACAACGATATCCTTTTTAGGAGACGCGTTGCCATTGCTTTTGTCTGAATTCTTTGGCGCAGCCAAAGCAGTTGCTGGTGCGGAAAGCGCCAGCGCCAGGACCAAAACGAGAATTAATCTTTTTTTCATAAAAAGACTCCTTTCTTGCTGATCTCCATAAAAAAACTGTATGCCTAATAAGGCATACAGTATCATAAACTGCGCCCTCTTCGGCAACCCGGCTGTCTTAGCAAAATGCCTTAGACCCGTGGCTTTGCGTCCCTGACTTTCATCAGGTTTGCTATTATCGGAGATGTTATTGTTTACATTGTAAAGCAGATGGCTGCTGATTGCAAGGGAAAATTCAATTTTTTGAATATTCCTGATCGACTTCGCTGTTTTGACTCAAAACAACTGGTTTACAGCTTTTTCGGAGCGGTTTTGCTTAAATGAAACTGAAAACAGTTGAGCCCTTAATCGTTGGCGGCGGTCTGACACCGGTTTGACACAGATCCATATTATCATGAGCTCATAAAAATAAAAGACGCAGCGAAGCGACTAACCGTTTTGCAGACGCCTAAAAAATCATAAGGAGATGTGTAAAATGAAACGTTTATCAAAATTATTGACCGTCCTGCTGCTGGCTTTCACCTTGGTGGGTTCGATGGGCGCTGTGATGGCGGAGGGCAATGACTTCGGTTCGGCCGGAGCGCTGGCTGATGAAAATCTGACCCTGGCGGAAATGCTGACCTATGCGATTCAGGATGAATACGCTGCCGAAGCTGAATATGCCAAAATCATTGAAACTTACGGTGCGGTTCGACCATACACCAACATTGTCAAGGCTGAAGCCAAACACATTGCTTCACTGACACCACTTTTTGAAGCGAACAACTTGGCAGTTCCGGTTAACGACGCAGCCAGCCGGCTGGTATTGCCCGCATCACTGAACGAAAGCTATGCCATCGGTGTCCAGGCTGAGATTATGAATATTGATATGTACAACCGTTTTCTGGCCGAGGAATTACCAGACTCTGTCCTCACCGTCTTTGAATCACTGAAGAAAGCATCCGAAAGCCATCTGGTAGCATTTCAGCGTAAAGTCAGATAATAAAACTTTAGTACAATTAAACGCGAACAAAAAAAGAGCACCGTCTTCAAGCGGTGTTCTTTTTTTAAATTTACGCAGGGTTGGCAAAATTAGTTTTGTTGGCGCAGAATCGTATTACGGCCGGATTTTTTAGCCTGGTAGAGGAGCCGGTCGGCGGTTTCAATCAGTTCACTGATGCTGTTGTGATCCCATTCGGCGATTCCGCCGCTGATGGTCAGATCAACAGAATCATGATAAAAGCGGGTATCTTTGATTTTGATGCGGATCCGTTCGGCAATCCGATAGCCCTGATCGAGGGTGGTGTCCGGCATCACAATCAAAAACTCTTCACCGCCATAGCGCCCCAGAAAATCGGTCTTGCGCAGGTTTTCCATCATGATCCGTACGGTTTCCACCAGGACCTCGTCTCCGGCCTGATGGCCGAAGCGGTCGTTGATGGATTTGAAATGATCCAGGTCGATCATAATCACGGTGAAGGTGGCATAAAGCAAGGGTGTATTGGCGTGGATATGTTCCAGAATAGTGAAGATATTGCCGCGGTTGCAGGCCCCGGTGAGGGCGTCGGTAGTGGATTGCTGCAGCAAAATCGATTCCTGTTTTTTCAGGTTAAGGTTGGATTCCTCCAGTTTTTTGAGGATCTTCTTGGTTAAGCTGATATCTTTGGCGTTCAAAATGTAGCCGATGATGGCCTCATCTTCGCCCCGAAAAGCTGAGATCGAGGCGATTACACTGGTTTTCTGGCCGCCTTCTTTGACCATTGTTCCTTCCAGATTTTCCAGATGGGGGCTGAGGTCCAGTTTTATTTGGAGTTCGCGCAGGGTAAAACTGCTGTCAAAAAGGATCGCTATGGGCTGGCCGAGGATATCGTCGCAGGGTTGACCCAGAAAAAGCCGGGTATACTGGTTGATCCGGCGGATCTTCAGATCCTGGTCCATAATGATCAGGATATCGCCCACCGAATCGATGACGTTTTCCAGATACTTTTTCGTCACCAGGGTGGACTTCAGTTTCTGGGACAGATCGTTGAAGGACTGGGCTAACTGGCCCATCTCGTTCGTTCCGGTGACTGGCATTTCAAAATCCAGATTATCACCGGTAACCGTTTTAATCCGGTTAGTCAAGCGGATCAGCGGTTCAGTGAGAGTGCGGGTCACCAGAAAATAAATCAGCAGTAGGCTGAACACAGTGTAGGCCAGAAAGACCAGCATCGTGGAGATCCGGGTGCCGTTTATCTGGCTGATAATGGCATCGTAATTGTAGCTGATGGCTATGACCTTCTGGGAGTCGTTCATGCCGCCGGGAAAGGTGTTCACATAAATGTATTCCTGCTTCAGAAGCTCATCATTACCAAAGACCGAGTGATCGACACCGCTGCTAATGACCGTGTCGATGATGGCGATTCGGGATTCATCGTTTTCCATCTCGTCACTGCCCAGAATGATATGGTGTTTGTCATAAACTTTAATCCCGGCAATAAAGGGATTGGTTTGCCGGGCCGCCGCTTCCAAGTCAGTGTAGTTGAGCTGAGTGACGTATTGAGAAAGAGCCCCTGGGGAGATGCCCACCTCCAGCACATAGCGATGGTCTGCCGTCGGGATATAGCCCCATTTGCGGAGCTCCCCGGTTTTAAGGTCAGTAGTGACATGGGAGATTTCCGGGTCATGGCCCAGCCGCAGTGCGGTGAGAGTCTGGTAAAAATCCGGCACGGTTTTAAAATCGATGCCCAGGGCTGAGGGGAAGGTGGTGCGGATGATTACCCCGTTTTCATCGATGATATAAAGATCCAGATTACCCTGGAATGACTGCTTGATAGCCTCCAGATCAATGTTTGAGACATCGCCGCCCCGGGTTTCGTATGCGGAATTAAACTGCTGGAGGCTCTCGGCCATCATGTCATCGTAATAGGTGGACACCAGCTCATAGCTCTTTTCGGTGCTGATGATGGTGTCGACAATGTTGATCCGGGACTGGTTGACAGCCAGCTGGGTATTGTTCAGGATGCCATTTCGGATGCTGTTGTAATTGATCACCGCAAAAAGAAAATAGATGGGCGTGATGATGCAAACAAGCAAAATCATCACCGAATATTTGATGGAAAGATTGCTGAATTTCATGGTTACCTTCCTTTCCAGATGATAGCGGATGTAAAAAGAGCCGGTTAAGCGGAGCGACCGGTACCGGACCGGATAGCATCACAGGCTTCTCGAATGATAATAAAAGAATTATAACATAAATACCCATTTTGTGATTAATTATGAAAGAGATTGTAAAAATTAGTGCAGGAAGATAAGTACGATCAGAAGAAAGCCATACAGTGGCGCAAGCTTAAAAAAGCCGACGGTGCTAAAGCAGCTGCGGCTTTTATGAGGGTAAAATTGGAAAATTGCGGGTTGCAATTACAAAGAAATCCGGGTAAACTTCTCGATGGGGGCAGACAGATTTTGACATTTCTTTTTATAGGGCGAATGTTTGAGATTAAACTCCGTGGCCAGGATCAGGCTATCCAGTTCTTCCACGCAGGCAATTGAACCGTCATGATATTTCAGCGACTGGTACAGATTGTTGCCGACCAGACAGTCAGACAGAGCCCGGTGGGCATTGGTATTCTGGATGGCACATTTTTCACACAGTGATGTCAGTTGATGATTGAGTACCGATCGCTGCCGTTCTCTAAATAATTCCCGAATATCGATAAAATCATTGGTCAGATCATGGCCGATATTGGTTTTACAATGATCATACAAAAAATTCACATCTGAATTAACTTTATGGCCAATTAAAATATTGTTGCCAATAAAAGAAACGAAAGCATCCAAAACCTCAACAATGGGACTGGCATCAGTGAGCATGTGATTGGTGATGCCAGTCAAATTGGTTATATAAGAACTGATGGGGTTCTTTGGTTTGATCAGCATCTGAAAGACGGAGGCGATTTTATTGTCACGGACCTTAACAGCACCGATCTCAATGATTTCGCAGTTTCGGGGACTGAATCCAGTGGTTTCGATATCGATAATGACGTAATTATCCGGAAATTCAATCAGGCTGTTGCCCTTTTTTTCTCTAAGTGTTCCATATTTATTCATTGACTTCTCCTAACAAGTTACTCTCTTTTTGCAGATGGTTGTTTTTAATTGACACTGCGTTATATTTATAACCAATTCGCCGGCGAATATTCATGCCTAAACAGAAAAATTATAAAAATTAAAAAAACTCAATTCTGCCTATACAGAATTGAGTTTTTTTACTTAGATTTACGGTAACAATGACTTATTTATGCTCTTTGAGGTAGTTAGCCACCCGTTCTTCGGCGTTGGCGCGAAGATTAAAATAGTAGAACGGAAAATCAAAAGAATGGAAGACGCCCCGGCCAAAGGTGCCGCCGCCCGGTGCATATTGATCGACACTGACAGTGCTGCAGATCAGGACATTCTTGGTATTATCGACCTGGGCATCAGCAAAGTTCATCACTTTTACCGGGGTGCCATCGGCATTTTTAACAACGGATCCGTCCGAATTTAATTGCAGGGAGCCGAGATTGTCGGAGGCTGGTGCGACTGTTTCGGCGGTGGTCCAGCTGATCGGGTTGATAACCCGGGCAGTAGGCAGAACCACGCCATCTGATCCTTCAATGGTGGGGGCCTGGGTGTTGTAGGAAATAATCACGCCAGTGTCGCCGGAACCGCTGGCAAATTTGAGGTCAGGGTTATCCGCCAGGTAATCGTCGGTGATGGAATAGCCAAGGACATAGGCGGCGACCATCCGTTTATAAACATCGGGGTGCTCTTTCATATAATCCTGGAGGATATAGATCATCACGTTGGAACCCTGAGAGTGGCTGGCCAGAATAAAGGGCCGACCATTGTTGTAATGTTCGATATAGTATTCAAAGGCGGCGGTAGCATCGGTCAGCGGCACACCCTTAACGATGTCCTGTTGTTCTTCAAAATCCATCGCCAGGGTCGAGCCGGCGTCGTCCTGACGGTAGTAGGGGGCAAAGATATTGGCCGAGGTTTCAAAGGCCGTGGCCTGGCGGTCAAAAGCCAGTTTGGATTGCTGCAGCATAACCGGATTGTCGATTTCGCAGATAATCGGATCGTCAGCATTTACCTTGGCCCAGGCGGAGGGGTACAAGTAAAATACATCCACCTCTTTGGTTATTTCGGTGGGAACATTCAGCCAATGGGCACTTTGGCTGTAATCCGTTGGGACGATGGCATCCGAAGTTTCAGTCTGGGCTCCGTCTTTTTTGGCGGTGGTGCATCCGGCAATGGCCAGACAAGCGATTAAAAGGATGAGGGCTAGGGATAGAATTGTTTTTCTTTTCATGGTAGCTCCTTTTTGATTCAAAATTTTTATTAAATATAAGAACTCTAGTATCTTCAGTATAGTGGAAAACGGGCCCAAAGTATAGTGGAATAATCGCAAAAAAAGATAAAATGATGGTTTTTATTAAAAACCTTACCTTCGCTCCCCGGTTAGCTGAAAATGAGATAGCGAGCAAGCTGGCAGCACAAAAAAAAGCCGGGGTAATACACCCGGCTTCAAAGGTCACGTCGTTAGCTGTTTTATTAATTTAACCCTTTATAAGGCAACATCCACTTTCGGGGCGAAATTCGTATCCATGGTCCAGGTCACGCCGATCCCGTCAGTCATTTTAAAAACGGCAAAGGTCTGATAGAAATCGGCCAGTTCGCCGCTTTCTTTCCAGGGTTTTAAAAAGGCCCGGCTGGGATGGTTGGCAATTTCGTCCTTGAGAGCATTGTCATTGACAATTTCCAGTTGTCCCCGGACCCGTAACTGGCATCCGTTTTTAAAATCATTAAAACAACATTCCACCTTGGGATTTTTGCTGATCTGGGCATAGACATCTTTCATGGTTCCGGAATGAAAGACCAGCCCATTTTCATCGGCTTTATAAAGCAGCATACCCCGGACCCGGGGCTGATCACCATCCACGGTGGCCAGATAAAACGCTGGGTTTGACCGCATCAATTCTAACATTTCCTGTTTGTTCATTTTAATCACCTCATCATAATTTTTGTCTTAATTTCTTATGAATACTATATCGGTAAATTGAGGTGATTGCTTTCAAAAAACACGCATGACTTTGTAAAATGCTGCTGTTATGATTTTTGATAGAGCTGTTGGTAGTCGCTGGGGCTGAGTTTTGAGTGCTTTTTGAAAGTGGTAGAAAAATGGGCAGTGCTGCCAAAACCACAATCCTGGGCGATTTCAGTCATGGTTTTTGATCCGCTGCGTAAAAGTTTCTGAGCTTTTTTGATCCGCAGCTCCAGAAAATAGTCCATTGGCGATGTACCGGTTTCCTGTTTAAAACGCCGGGTAAACTGGGAAGGGGAGAGCCCCATCTTCCGGGCCAGGTCCGCGACGGTCAGCTTGTCACTAAAATGATTTTCCATATAATCGATGACCGCCGCCACATCCAGCTTGGTTATGGTCGGCTGACCCTGTTTATCGTCGGGGTATAAGCCCCGCAGCAAGCCATGAGTAATCAGTTCGGCCAACGTATTGAGGTAGGGGCGGGCACCTCGTTCAGAAGGGTCGCATTCATCGATGAACCGTTTGATGTCGGTCATGGTTTCCGGTGCCACCGGGAATTGCTGCCAGAAATAGGGTTGGGTCGGTTCCGGGGCGACATAGTTCTGGCGCAGTCGTTCATAAAAATCGCGATCGATAAAAAGCGCCGCATAACGAGTGAAGGTGTCAGTTTCTTCTTCCTCGTGGGGCAAATCTGGCGATAAAATGGCCCCCAGATAATGATCTTCCGGCAGGCGGATGGCGGTTTTTAGAAAACTCTGTTCTTCCGAGAAAAAGACCACAAACGAGTAAGAGGGGTGGGTATGTCCGGCCCGGATGGCGTATTGACAAAAGCCGACACTGGGGATGAAAATACCCAACCGATCGGATACAAAGGCATCAACATATTTCAAATCTGCTTCAGAAACCTGACCGACCAACTCCTGAATCTTGGTGAGTTCATTTTTGGAAAGGGATTTTTTCATCGTGGTCACCTTTTTCTTAATAATCATTGTGCTTGCCTAAAAAACGTCGAAAATTAGACGATTGTGATCTTTTAGATGGTGATATAAATCTGAGAAGTTCTGATACTAAGCGACAGATTCCACTTTTTCAAACTGCAGCTTACGCCATAAGAAGACCGCATACAGACAGAGGATCGCCGTCTGAACCAGCAGCAGCGTCATATTTAAAGCAGTTCCGGTTTCCAGGGTGATGTTGGCAATAAAATCGTGGAGGCCGTGCCAGACAATCACGGGGATAATACTTTTGGTAAGGACCACAATTTCAGCGCAGATCAGACCAAACAGTCCGGCAAAAACAATCAGGATCAGCACATACAGCGGGTCGCTACCGCTGAGGGCGGTAAAGGCATGACCGATGCCAAACAGCAGCGAAGAGGCAATGACCGCATATTTCACGCCTTTGGTCTGGAGGATTTTAAACATCAGGCCGCGAAAAAATAATTCCTCGTTGATCCCGACCACGGCGGCAAAGGTAAAAAGAAGCCCGACTTGGGTCAGCGACAGGCTCAGATCAAAGCCGTTCAGAAAAGGCAGCAGCTCGGCAGCTAAAAGCGGCAGAAAATACAGAGCAACGGGACTGCTGTGCTGCTCTAAGCCCCTGAAACCAAAGGCCGCCAGCCCCAGTTTTGATCGGGACACCAGCAACAGCCCCAGCAGAATTGAGATGCCAAAGGACAGCGTTTGGGCAATCAGGGTTTGGGTCTCATTGAAGGCCAAAACAACACTGATGACGCCAGCGGCAGTGGCAAATAAAATCGGCAGCAGTCCCAGTAGAATGGCGCTGCGCAACGGGTGACGGCTTGAAAAAAATAGTCTCATGATTGTTCCTCTTCTTTCATGGTAAATAAATTCAGATAACCTTTAAAGGTATCCATCAGGATCGTTTCGATTTCTTCGTGACTGAAATGACATTGATTGGTTGCCACCAGCGAGGCAATCCCATGGGTTAAAAGCCAGATATCGACATAGAGTTTTTTGGAATGGTCGTGATTTAATCCCGTCATCCCGGCAATCAGTGCGATCACTTCCTGATTATCGTCCCCGGCAATCATATCCATCGGGCTGTCAACATGAAGCGCCTCGGACATAAACAGCAGCTTAAAAAGATTCTTTTCTTCGCTGGCAAAACGGATGTAGGCCAGGCCCATCCCTAAAAAGGGGATACGATGATTCATACCATCTAGCATATAGGTATTAAAATAATCCTCGACCTTTTGATAAAGGGCCGTTTTTAAATTATCCATATTCTGAAAAGTCCGAAAGACCGGCTGGATCGAACAGCCCAGGATTCTGGCAATTTCCCGGGCATTTAACCCTTCGATACCGGATGTTCTGGTAATTTCCAGCGCCACATCGAGGATGGCATCTTCTTTGATTTTTATTTTAGGCGGCATGGTGTGTAGTCCTTTCAAAAATACAGTACGATATGTAACGCGCGATACATATCAAGTGATATTTTATATTCTACTGGCTGGAAAGGTATTTGTCAATAGAAAAAATTGCTGGGATGATAACAGAAAAAAAACCGCCACTCAACACGGTTGATCCACTTTTGCAAAGATCGATTTTATGCTACAATAACTAAAATAACTGATGCAAATAAAATTTACATCCGCAAAGGAGAACGTTATGAATTTATCATGGGTAACCGTCACGGTTAAAGATCTGGATGAATCGATTCGCTTTTATACTGATGTCGTCGGTTTGACAGTAGAGAGCCGTCGGCCGGCTGGCCCGGGAATGGAACTGGCCTTTTTAGGGGACGGCGAAACCAAGCTGGAACTGGTTTGCAATCAGGCCGTCTCGGAGTTTAGCATCGGCGCCAGTATTTCGCTGGGCTTTGAAGTAGCATCACTGGATCAAACCATCGCCGCCTTAAAAGAGCAGGGCATCGCCCTGCACAGCGGCCCGTTTCAGCCGGCTCCGCACATCAAGTTTTGTTTTATCACCGACCCCAATGGTTTAAAGATTCAGCTGCTGGAACATATGTAAAAAAGCTTCGGACCGAAATCAGCGGATTCATATCAATAAAAAAAGCACAGGTGTAAAAATCTGTGTTTTTTATTTGTCCCAAAACCCGATTAAATCTTTGCCCCTGCGCCATTAAATGATACAATAAATCAATTCGAACGATTACGTATGCATTGAGGGGATGTTATATGAAATCAAACTACGCTTTTTTAAACGATCACTTTCCGGTGCTGGCCGGGATGAGCAGTCTGGCCGAAGACTATCTGTATACCGACGGCAATTCCTGCCTGAACAAACTGGGGCTGTACGCCGAAACGATGGTCAATCTGATGATGGAGTTTGACGGGGTTGCGCCTCCAACAGCGGATAATACCCACGCCAACCGGATCCGGGTGCTGAAACGGGAAGGCTTGATTTAGCCCAGTTGCCAGGTACACTTAACTTACTGCCCGTGTCCCAACGATCCGATTCATAAACAAGGAGAAAAATTCATGAAATGCAAAAAAAATCAGAAGACAACCCTTACCTATCGAAGTGGTGATGAATCGCTGCTGGATGACATTCAGGCGCTGTGGGAAGCACTGAACCAGCATCATCGTGACGCCGCTGTGAATTTTAAATCACACTATGAAAACTACACTTTCGAAAGGCGTAAAAAGAATCTACTCCTGAAGGCCAAAAATGGGCAGCTGCGAATTGAAATTGCGGTTGATCAGGAAACCGCCGAAAATATCGGGTACTGTATTTCCCGGATCGAATTTTCTGGCGATGCTGAAATGGAATCTTTATATGTTCGAGAAAACTATCGGGGGCTGGGCCTCGGTGAGACATTGTTAAGCAATGCCATTGCCTGGATGGATGAAATGGGGGCACATACTAAAACCGTGTCAGTAGCGATGGGCAATGAAAAAGCCTTTAGCTTTTATGAACGTTTTGGTTTTTACCCTAGAAAAACCCTGCTGGAGCAGCTAAAATAGTTCTACCCAGATGCCAGGCACACTTAACTTACTTGCACAAAATGGGAGTATGATCGCTAATGCAGGGAATAATCCGACTATTGCGTGACATACCGTCATTGAAAATGGTGACCGGCCCAGACCAACTTGAAAGGAAATGAAGAATGACGCAAAAATTTTTATTAGCAACTGACATGATTGATTTTCATCATATGGCCATCCAGAATAAAACAAAGCAGTTATTTACAGCTGGAATGAATGATGTTGGCAAAACCAGAGCAGCCTATGCATTTGTCAGGGTTCAAATTCCTCATTCGTTTGACTGCAATGCCCAGGTGATTACGGCAAATGCTTCGGATGTGCTGATTCACCAAACCGGTATTTGTCATGCCAAAGCTAATTTGCTGGCCGCCCTGCTGCGATCCCAGGCGATCCCCACCGGCTTTTGTTTTCAGCATCTTACCCTGGCGGACGATGACTCCCTGGGGTATTGTGTCCATGCCTATAATGCCGTCTATTTGGAAAAACGTTGGATCAGGCTGGACGCCAGGGGTAATAAGCCTGGTGTTGAGGCGCGGTTTTCACTGAACGAACCGATCCTGGCCTTTCCGAACCGCCGGGAATATGACGAGTACGATTGGCCGGGTGTTTACGCCAATCCCCATCAGCCCACCATGCAGATGCTGGTAAAGGCCGGATGTCTTCAGGATATTCTTGACAACATCCCGGATACGCAAAATGAAAAACCGGATCTATTAGTATAAGGGAGAGATCCTGGTGCGCAACACACTTAACTTATTAGAAAGGTCTTACCAACGGTAAGAATTACGAGGTAAAAATAGTGAAGATAGAAATTTGGTCAGATTATGGATGTCCTTTTTGTTATATTGGAGAAAGAAAGCTTGCCTTAGCCCTTGAGAAAACAGGAATGAAGAAAGATGTTGAGATCGTCTTTCATTCGTTTGAATTAGATCCGAATGCAAAGAAAAGTTATGATGAGAACATTAATCAACTGATTGCAAAGAAATATGGGATGAGCCTGGAACAAGCAACAGCGGCTAATCAAAATATTATCAAGGTTGCGAGAGAAGTTGCCCTGGAATTTAATTTTGACAAATTGCAGCCAACCAATACCTTTGATGCCCACCGTTTGTCACATTATGCCAAGGAACAAGGCAAGCAGAAGGCCTATACAGAAGCCGTGATGAAAGGTTATTTTACCGATTCATTGAATATTTCAGATTTTGAAGTATTAACTGCACTTGCCGCAGAAGTGGGATTAGATCGGGCAGAAGCATTACGCATTTTAGAATCATCAGCTTTCACTGAAGCGGTAAGGCAAGATGAGTCTAATGCATATTCACGCCAAATAAATGGCGTGCCATATTTTTTATTTGATGGAAAAGAGGTCATCAATGGAGCACAGTCAGTCGATGCTTTTGTGGCAGTGATTGAAGGGCTAAAATAAGTAAGGGCACTTTCCCAAGAAGATGAAGCGGATATGATTGATTTTAAGATTTAGACCACGGTACCAGGCACCCTTAACTAAAAAAATTAAATGAGATAAATGATGATGCGATCGGAATTTTTGAGAAGAGAAAGGAAAGATTTTATGAAAAAAATAGTATTAATGATAGCTCTGATGTGCTTGCTGCTGCTGACTGGCTGCGAAAGTGAAGCTGAAAAAGTTTCTTACAATTTGTCGCAACAGGCTGATAACTTTAATGTAATCCGGCAGTTGACGGTGATCAATTGTATTGAGGGCGACGTTTTGTTTCAAATGACCGGCAAAATGTCAATTACCGCCGATACTGCTGACAATCAGTTGGAAGTCATCGTTGAAGATGAGGACGGCAGTTACAAAAAACACTATATCGGGTTAAGTGACAACGTTACTTATGTGCTGGAAGATTTAGGTGAGAACAATGTTTCGAAGTATAAATACACCCTTAATTATAATCCCAAAATGTGGATTCCCGTTGAGGTTCAGACCATCGATTAGGTAGCTGGAGCAACCGTGCGGTGATATCACGGTAAACGGTACCAAGTTTTAAACGAAATGATTCCCCAACAAGGAGATGAAATGAAAAACAATAAAGCAATGCAAAAACTGGCCCTGGTGATGGTTGTCCTGGCGCTGGTCAGTTTCACTGGCTGCGCCAATTCACAGGCCGGAAAAGCAGTTAAACCGAGTGTGTCCGAAGACTTTTATAGCGCCAGTAATTATGATCTGCTGGCGGAAAAGACGATTCCGGCAACCGAAGGAGAATGGGACTACTTTTATGAATTAGATGAAAAAACAACAGGCCAACTGCAAGCGATTGTCAGTGAGTTGTCAAACAGCGGTAAAACCTATCCCCAGGGCAGCAGTGAGCAAAAAATAAACGATCTGTATGCTTGTGCCATCGATCTCGACGCGCGCAACACCCAGGGTCTGACCGCAGTGACACCGTATTTGGAAAAGATTGAATCAGCCCGGAATCTGGATGAGTATCTGGAGGGACTGAGCAACCTGTCGGCCATTGGCGAGTCCAGCCTGATTCGTTACGATTATTATCAGGATGATATGAATTCGGACACACTGATGGTTGGCTTTGAGTCGATGGATGCATTAATCGGTAAAGAATACATGGAAGACCCTTCGATGCAGGAATACTGCGACGCCTATAAAGAGTACATCCGGGATATGCTGGTGCTTAGCGGTGAGGATAAAGAGACCGCCGGGAAAAATGCCGAAGCAGTTTATGCTCTTGCCAGCGCAGTGGCCGCCCAGGCCTTGGCACCGGAGGAATTTTATGACCCGGAGCGCTACTATAATGTCTATAGCTATGATCAACTGCTGGCTCTTTATGGCAATATTAATATGGCGAAGTATCTGGAAGCCCAGGGGCTTGGCAGCGAGGATCACTACGTGGTCTTTGAAGTGGAGGCCATCAAACAGATCAATGCGATGTTGACCGAAGAAAACCTGCCGGTGCTGAAAGAGTATACGAAATTTGTCGTCTTAAATGATTTGGCCGACTATGCTCCGGTCGCTTACCGGGATCTTAAACTGGAGATGGCCATGAAACTGGATGGCTCAACCGAGAAAAAAACCGATCAGCGGCTGGCCTTTGACGAGGTGGAAAGCCTGCTGGAATGGGAATTTGGTAAGATCTATGCCGGAAAATACTTTAATGAAAAAGCCAAGCAGGATATAAAAACGATGGTGGCGACGATTAGTGAAGAGTACAAGGCAATCATCAACGCCCAGGATTGGATGAGCCCGGCGACCAAAGCGAAAGCGATTCTGAAGCTGGATACCATGGATTTAAAAATTGGTTATCCCGAACAATGGCCAACCATTGGCGACACGCTCCAGGTGACCGCGCCACAAGACGGCGGCACATATCTGGCCAATACACTGGCCCTGATGAAGGCGACCCGCCAATATGACTATGATGAATATAAAAAAGGTGTCAACCGGGAGCAATGGTACATGACGCCCCAGGAGGTTAATGCCTACTACAATCCGGCCAATAATGAAATCGTCTTTCCGGCGGCCATCTTACAAGCGCCATATTTTGATGAAAATCAGAGTAATGGTAAAAATCTGGGTGGCATCGGCGCCGTCATTGCCCACGAAATCAGTCATGCCTTTGATAAAAGCGGCTCGTTATATGATGAGAAGGGCAATTACAATGTCTGGTGGACGGAGGCCGAGTATCAAAAATATGATGACCTGTCCCAGAAAATCATTGACTATTATGGGAACTATACCATTTCAACCGGAGAGCCGGTTAATGGCACCCTGACCCTGTCAGAAAACATTGCCGATCTGGGGGCCTTGACCACGGTGACGGCGGTGGCAGAAAAACAGGGCGAATCCCTGACCGATGTTTATAGCAACTGGGCCACGATCTGGGCCAAACTCTCAACTCCGGATCTGGAAAAGAATTATTTGTTGACCGATGTCCATGCCCCGGCGCCGGTCCGGGTCAATGCCGTACTCAGCTCAATTGATGCATTTTATGACAGCTATGGGATTAAAGAAGGCGATAAAATGTATGTTGCCCCCGATGACCGGGTGGCGATCTGGCAGACAAACACAACGAATCATTAATGATAAGAATTAGAGAGGAGCTCTGATAGAAAATATGAAGTATAACAATCATCAAGGTATCCTGATTGTGAGCAAAAAAATAACCCGCTGTTAAGAAGCACAGTTCGGGTTGGCAACGATTAATGCATTTTACATTTTGCAGATGTCTTTTCTGGTCACTTCTATCATATCATGAAACCCCAAAAACTACAAGACTGGTCGAAAGTGCAGGGTTATGGTAAACTACCAAGCGAAGCATTGCATGGGCATTGCCGATTTAGATTAAGGGGTATGTTTAATGAATGAAAATAACCATAACTGGTGTATTGAAGAGCAACGACTGAAGGAAACCATTGAAGAAGCCAGGGCACAACTTGATGATGCGTTGAAAGCGAATGAGAAGAACCGGGAAATGATCCAGGCGGCCAAAAAAGAAATCCGTGAAAATACTTCCCATGGCATTGGCAATCTCTGGGGTTCCGATGGCTTTGAAGCGCTGGTTGAATTGAGCCAGGCGATGGCTCCGGTGACAGAACGAACGGCCCTATATGAATTTACCGAAGCCAAGATCACCAAGCTTCGGGGCATTCTTGACACGCCTTATTTTGCCCGGATTGATTTTTGTTTTAGTGAGGGCGAGCAAACCGAACCAATCTATATTGGTCACCATTCACTGAAAAAAGAAAACGCCTATAAAATGTTGATCCATGACTGGCGGTCGCCGGTTGCCAGCGTTTTCTACCGTTTTGCCCCGGGGGATGCCTGGTATGATGCACCGGTTGGTCGGATTGAGGGCAAACTGCTGTTAAAACGCCAATTTGAAATCAAAGATGGCCATCTCGATTTCTTTTTCGATGCCGATCTGCAGGTCTTTGATGAGTTTCTTAAGAAGCTCCTGTCCAGCAATACCTCGCCGAAAATGAAAACCATTGTCGAATCGATCCAACGGGATCAGGATCTGGTGATTCGGGATATGGAAAACGATGTGTTGATTGTTCAGGGCGTGGCGGGCAGCGGCAAAACCTCAATAGCCCTGCACCGGGCCGCCTATCTGATGTACCAGGGTTTATCAGATCGCCTTCAGGGGCGGGAAATCATCATTGTCTCGCCCCATAAACTGTTTGAACAGTACATTGCCAACGTGATTCCCGAACTGGGGGAAGAAAATGTCCGGACACTGGTTTTTGATGAAATCATTAAGGATCTGATCGATAAAAAGTTTGAAACAAAGAACGTTTTTCTGGAACGGGTTTTATCAAATGGTCCTCAGAGCCAGCTAAAAAGCGACAGCATGGCATTTAAGGCCTCGGCGGATTTTATCAAAATTCTGGATCGTTTTATTGATGATATTCCCCAGCACTTAATGAACATCCGGGATATCCGCTATAAAGGTGAGACGATTTTTACCCGGGCCCAAATCATCAGCCGTCTGCAAACGAACCCCGATACGCCCTTAAAAACCAAACTGGGCTATCTGGAAGAGGCGATCAATGAAACGGTCTATGGAAAATGGCGGCGTCCCCTTAAAAGCTCGGTTCGGAATGAAATGATGCGCTTTGCCGAAATCGATGCCCTGAATCTTTATGCCCAGCTGTTTGAGAATGACGGTTACTTTTTTAAAATTGCCGCGGGGATTGCCCTGCCGGAGGGGATCCGCAAAATGCTGGCGGTGACCAAACGAAATCTGATTCACCATCACTTAAATTATGATGATGCCGTCGCCCTGGCGTATCTGAGCTTACGGCTGTTTGGGGCCAAAGAATACGCTACCATCAAACAGGTGATCATCGATGAAAGCCAGGATTATTATCCCCTCCATTATGAAATCCTGAATCGGCTGTTTTTAAAATCCAAGTTGACGATTTTGGGGGATATCAATCAGACCCTGCAAAAAAATGAGGATCTCAGCTTTTATGAAGCGATCGCAAAGCGCCTGAACCGAAAGAAAAGTGCCCTGGTGACGATGAACAAGAGCTACCGCTGCACCAGCGAGATTTTACGGTTCAGTAAACAATTCATCGATGATGCCATCCCGGTGGAGAGCTTTAACCGCAGTGGGGAAGAACCGGTGTTGCTGGGTGCGGCCGATACCGAAAGCCTGGTGGAAAAACTTTGTGACACAATCAACAAGTGTCAAACGGCAGGCTACCAATCGATCGGGCTGATTGTAAAAAACCAGAAAAATACCATGGTGCTTTTTGAGGCATTACAGCAAAAAATGTCGGTCAATCTGATCCGGCATCAGACTGTCGTTGAGATTGAGGGCGTTTCGATCATGCCCTTGTACCTGTCAAAAGGTCTGGAGTTTGATGCGGTACTGATCTGTGATGTCAGTGCCGAGAATTATCACAGTGAGGCTGACAAACGGTTGCTTTATATTGGCTGTACCCGGGCCCTGCATCGGTTGTATCTGCTCTGGGAAGGCCAACCGAGTCCCCTGCTGACCGAATAAGGGGAGGTATCGGGGGAGGCCGCGGTTTCGGTCAAGTCGGAGGGATGGCTTAATGGTCATCACTTCGGCTTATTTTTTCGCCCAAACGGCGATAAAATCTTTCCCTTGGCGCCATTAAATGATACAATAAATCCATAAGAATCGATTACACAGGCATTGAGGTAAATATAAGATGAAGTCAAATTATGCTTTTTTAAATGATCACTTTCCAGCCCTGGCCGGGATGGGCAGTCTAGCCGAGGACTATCTGTATACCGACGGCAATTCCTGCCTGATCAAGCTGGGTCTTTTTGGCGAAACGATGGTCAATCTGATGATGGCGCTGGATGGGGTGATCCCGCCAGAAGGGGAGAATACCCACGCCAACCGGATCAAAACCCTGAAACGGGAAGGTCTGATTCCGGCGGCCATTGACGACATTTTCTACGCCCTGCGGAAGGCCCGGAACCGGGCGGTTCATGAAGGCTACGACGGCTTTGACGACGCCGTCATTTTGCTGGAAATGGCCTACAAGCTGGGGGTCTGGTTTATGCAGGTCTACGGAGACTGGCAGTATGAGCCCGGCGGGTTTGAGCTGCCCAAGCAGCAACACCATACCGAAGCCGTCCGTTACGGCAAAAAAACCAAAGCTCAGTTAAAACAGCAGCAACAACAAGAAGCTGCCGAAAAAGCGCAACTGGTCAGCCAGCTTGAGGAAAAAGAAGCCCTCATTACCGCGCTGCAAAAAGATCTGCGCCAGGGTCTCGCCGCCACTCCTGCCACCCTCCAACAGCGGGCCCGGCAGGCCAAGACGGCCATTGATCACCTCAATCTCTCCGAAGCCGAAACCCGTTATCTGATCGACACCCAGCTCGGCAAGGTGGGTTGGGAAGCTGACAGCGTTCGGCTCACCTATGCCAATGGGGTTCGCCCAGAGAAAGGCCGGAACCTGGCCATTGCCGAGTGGCCCACCGACTCCATCGTCAGCAAAACCGGTTATGCCGACTACGCCCTCTTTGTCAGCACTGCCCTGGTCGGGATCATCGAGGCCAAACGCAGTGCTATCGATATCCCGGCGGTGATTGACTACCAGTGCAAGTCCTACGCCCAGGCCGTCAAAGAAAGTGACGCCGCCTATGTCATCAACAACTGGGACGGCTACAAAGCCCCCTTTCTCTTTGCCACCAACGGCCGCAAATACCTCAAGCAGCTGGAAACCAAATCCGGGATCTGGTTCCGGGACGCCCGCAACGAGGCCAATATCCCTAGGGCGCTGCAGGGCTGGATGAGTCCAGAGGGGATGATGGAGCTGCTGGCGACGGATATCGCTGCCGCCAACACCGCTCTTAAAACCATGCCCGCCAATTTTCTCACCGACACCAACGGCCTGAACTTTGAGAAGGTTCCCTCCATTATAATAAACAAAATATCTCAATGAAGGGGGCAAAATTGAATGCACAAGAAATTGAAGGGACAATACTGGATTTAATTAATTTAAATCAGGAGATAATTCTATAATGAACGATAAAGTTAGTAAAGCAATAGAGACAATAAAACAAGGGTATATCCTTGACCCTAATCGTATTCTGGCAGATTACCGTAAAGAAACTGCCGAAATCAGGGGTTATCACGGTCGTGAATTGTTAGAACTGCTTCAAAACGCAGTAGACGAACTTGGCGGTACAGAAGACCGCTCTGTCTACATCTCTCAAAAGGATGGCATACTAAAGATTTGCAATAACGGAAATGTTTTCACATACGATGGCTTTATCTCGTTAATGTATTCAAACCTGAGTCCGAAACACAATAAAGCTGAATACATTGGTAACAAGGGTACGGGATTTCGTTCCATTCTCAACTGGGCGGATAGCGTTCGAATTTATAGTGGTGATTTATCTGTGGAGTTTTCCGACATATATGCCACTGAGCTGCTGGCTGAACTCATGACTAATGATACGGTTAACGCATTTTACCAAGAGCATGAAGATGTTCGTCTTGCAACACTTGTAGCACCAAGAGTAATTAAAAAACTACCAAGTAAAAATTACGACACAGAGATTGAAGTTAATCTTAAAAACGGTATAGTTGATAGAGTAATCAATCAACTAAAGCAACTAAATACTAAAACACTTCTTTTCCTTGAAAATCTAGAACACTTGACTGTAGAAATTGAGGGAGATCCTTTTACGTATCGCAAAACTATGAGTGACTCGGGGAGTGGTATTTCAAGAATAAAAATTGCAACTGCCGTTAACAGCGAAATTACTGAATCCGAAGAATGGTTGGTTATATCTCGTGAAGGTAATTTTGAAAAGCAAAAGTATGGACTGATGATTGCATATAAACCTGATATGTCCGTCAAGCCAAATGTGCTTTACAGCTATTTTAAAACAAAGGTACAGTTTCCAGTTCCGGCACTTGTTCATGCAACTTTTGACCTAAATGCAGACAGGAACCATCTTGCCGAAACAGAAGCAAATAAACATATACTAAAGGCAATTTGCGATACACTTGTTGAATTGGCTTTACTGACTGCTGCGGAGATTGTTAATTACGCGCCGCTTGGTTTACTTTCAACAATCGGGGAGTTCCCAATTGACCTAAGTTGGGATGAATTTTCAATTCGGGATTATTATTTTGATGCCATAGCCGCAAACCGCGTTCTCCCCACTGTCAATGGCACATACATCTCATTTAATGAAAGACCACGATTTTATGATACTACAATTGCTGATTATTTAGCTGGAGAGGCGTTTGGGAGCCTTATGCCATACACGGAAAATTCAGCGGTAAGTGGAATGCTGAAGGCGATTGCAAAATACAAAAGCACTTCCCTTAAATACAAATACTCAGAAATCACTAATGGGATAAATACTGTACTGCCTACGCTCACTGTTAAGGAGCGTGCTGCGCTGTGGCTTATTTTTATTAAAGAATACGGAAATGAGATTTCCCAAGTAAATAAACCAAGCTTCGCCCTGGATGCAGTCGGTAAGACAGTTAATGACAACCAGCAAGTATTCTTACCTACTGAGGGTATGGCATTTCCTTCGCCTCCTAGCTTCACAAAAATTGTGTTTTTAAACAGAGATCTCGTTACAGCTTTGCGCGAATTACGTGGCAAGGAAGGAACACTTAGAAGTTTGGCCAATGAATTGTCTAAATTTAACGTTAGGGAATATAACCTTGCAAACATCATTAATGTAGTGATTTCTAGACTTCGAAGCCGAGAGCATCAAGCCAGCAAAAAAACCCGCGGCTGTTACGAAGATACGATTGAATGGCTATGGAAATTATGGAACGCTAATGTGTTAAAAAATGAGATGACCGCAATATCTGCGGTACCATTAATAAATCGAAATGGAACAGTAAAAAATGCATCGGACTTATATTGGGGTCGTAATTTTGGCAATGAAATAGTCGAAGAATTGTTTGTCGGTATGGATGACTATTTTGTCGGACTTCCGCGGAGAATAGCATTGTCCGAGACATCAAAGCTGCAGTATGTTGAATTTTTATCTGCATTAGGCGTTTCTCGTTATCCAAGGAAAGTGAGTATTCAGTTGCGCCCTGTACCTCAAGAATATAAAGAAGTCATATATTCAAGTATAAAGAAATACCCTTTGATTGCAGAAAACAACCACTACCAAAATACACAGGAGTTCCGCAGTGCTTATTTTGCTTATGCATCCGTAATTACAGTTGAGCGAATTGAAGAAATTCTCGATAATTCAAGCACAAAAAGTATTATTTCATGGATAAGAAATGATGAAAGCCTATGGCAAATATTAACTGATTACGAGCCAGGCTCAAGCAGAGCCTATGTCAGCAACAACTATCAGCAAAAGTACAGAGAAGTAAGCGGAGAACAATTAGCCTCATATATACGCTTTGTTTTTGCAACAAGTAATTGGATAGAAGTTGATGGCAAAAGATACTCACCGAGACAGTGCATATTTGCAAACAAGGTTAAAACCCTATTTGCTCCGCTCGTCGTTTCACCTGATTTAGATTTGTTTATAGAAAATCAGAACCGTAAAATCGCTGAAACGTCAGTGGTTCAAGACATTTTAGCACGAATCGGTGCTGCTGCTGAGTACTCTGAATTGGAAATGGATACATTTTATTCGTTGTTACTAAAACTACCAGAAGTGGATGCAGATGGCGATATTAGCAAAGCGCTTTATACATCTGTTTTAAAATCGGGAGGATTGAAAAAGTTTGATGCAGGAAACCATGTTTACAAACAGTTCTTGCAGGTCGGGAAGGTATATTGTAAATCCACGAAATCATTTGAGACAATAAAATCAGTCTATTATCTAACCGAAAAAACTGTAAGCAGAGAGATATTGAAGGATTTTAATCTTATTGCTATCCCTAATAGACAAAGTCAGGAGAATATTAAGCGTTATTTTGGGGTGTCTCCTCTAAAAATCAAGGGGTCAGTAGTTGGTGAGCCAATTATTCATCCAGATAGCGCCTCTTTTGAGCAAGACTTTAACGATTTTATTTGCTACGCTTTCTGCTTACGTGTTGATACGGCAAAACAAAGTGAAATATCTACTGTAAAGGCTTTACGGGCTCGCTTATGCACTCATATTAATGCTGACTACGGTAAGGGAGAGGTTGTTTTAGGAGAGAACTCATACATCAGGGGAAAAAACTGTGTTTATGTTCAAGCCCCTATCAGGTGTCATAATTTGAAACAACTTAAGAGTAATGTGGATTTCTGCTCAGCTATTTCCGAACTTTTTATGACCGCCATTGATATTCAGGATGACACCCTTTATGGTTATGTTCGGTCTTTATATGAAAAGGAACCGCATAACAGGAATGCAATGATACTACATGATTTTGACGATTTAGGAGTTCTAGAACGGTCGCGTGAAACTCTTAGCAGAACACAATCTGAAAAAGAAATGTTTATTGCTGCTTGTATACTTATCGGAAGTGATGCAATAATAGATCAAATAAGTGGTGAAATTGACAGAATTAATTTCAGTGATTTTCCCTCTATGGACAATGCAGGTGCCGTTATAAATATTTTAAAATTGCTTAGCGTCGATGTAGAAGATTTTAACGAAAAGTCAGAAATTTTAATTGATTTTCGTCAATATTATAGTAACGTGTTAAACTCTCTCATCGTTGATAATGAGGAAAGATATAAAAACGGATTGTTTGCATCGCTTAAAAGCGAAGCATTAAATAAAAAAAGGACTTTCTTAAAGCAGTACCATCAGTTCAGGGTGTTTCAGTTTACTCCGATGAACAGCGTTAAATACGATTGCTGGGCTGAGTTTGAAAATCAGTTTGGTTCGATTATTAATGCCGAATCTAATGGTGCTGCTAATCTCGTATGGAAAACTAATAAAGATCTATTCATCAGGGATAAAGATGTGGCAATAGTAAATGATATGCTCGTAGATTCCGAGTATGAAAGTCTCCTTTACTTCGGTATTTTTGATGTACTAAACAAAGCCTATAACCAAAAGAAGGCTGATATTAATGCTGCTCAAGAGCGAGAGGCTACGATTTTAAAGGCTCAAACAGCGTCTAGCACACCAATAATTCCTATCGATTCTGTTGCTCCAATAAAAGGAAAGAACGGCAATAATGCAATATCAAACCGCACAGGAAGTCGTATGGCTGGAATGAAGCGTGAGCGGAACATTTCGGATTGGGGAGCCTTTGCTGAGAGACTTGTATATGACCAAATGAGGATAAACTATAATGATGTCGTCTGGGTTTCAGAAAACGCCAAAAAGGATGGAGTAAACCCAGACGGTATCGGTGGCTTAGGCTATGACCTTAAATATACAAACGCAAATGGTAAAACAGTATATGTAGAAATCAAGTCAGCTGCCGGATCAAATATTACATTTGTTATTACAGAAAACGAACTAAATTTTGCAGAAGAGCACTCTAACCAGTATGAGGTAATTCTCGTAACTTCAGTAATGAACGATGAAGAACGAAAGGTCTATCAGATTTCTAACCTGTTTAATTACGCTGAAGGCGAAGACCGTTTTTGTAATTCAAAATTTAATATTTCGGGAGATAATTACACCGTTCGTTGCCAGATATCAAACTCTAAATAGAAAGAGTCTATTACGCATATTCACCGAAAAATGTGGGCGAATTCCATTGTCAAATAATTCCTAAATACGCTCTAGACATCGAAACGAGGCTATATTGACCACTCAAGATATTGTATAAGAAATTACAGTGAATGTGCATATTTAGTAGACGTATTCCCAAATACGGTGCACAAGGGGACGGTGGTTTTGTGCACTATCATTTGTCGGTGTCTGGCTCAACGTATTACTGATTATGTCGATTACATTTGTTGAACTCTCGATCGGCATGTCGATTGTGGAGATTGACAATCCCATCCTGATTGCCTTTTTTATCGCTATTTTTGATATCCTACTGGTGCGGGGAACCGGCGGCGTGATGATTCCCTGGACGATCATGTCGCTGATCCAGGGAGATTATCAGACGGCCCTGGGGTTGCTGCTGGTGTATGTATTGTGACGATCATCCGTAATATTATCGAGCCAAAATTGTCGGCGGCCAGCTTGGCCTTCATCCGGTGGTTACGTTGATAAGCATGTTTTTAGGCGCAAATCTGCTGGGGGTTTTGGGTTTGTTTGGATTCCTGATTGCGCTCTCACTGCTAAAATATTTAAATGATGTCGGGACCATAAAAGTGTTTAAATAAAAAAATAATAAAGCTGACCGCAAAAGATGTGTTTGATGAAACGTCAAGAAAAGATGACGTTGTACTGTTTAACGATTTGATAAACTCACCGATTTGAATCCGGTGAGTTTATTTTTTATCCAAAACGTTGAAAAATCCTTTTCAGTAGCACCACTAAATGATACAATAATTCCATTCAAACCAATTATACAGGCATTGAGGGGATCTTACAATAAGTCAAACTACGTTTTTCTTAATAATCACTTTCCGTTGAGGTGATCTCAATGCTAGGTGCACTTTAATTATTCAAACTACTAATGTAATAACTGGTGGCTAATTGTGGCAATATTTGAATTCGCGGAAAGGGTACAGGTGAGAGAGGTAAAAAAGCATAAGAGCTCTATATGAACGTCAAACATAAGCAAGCGATGATAAAATTCTATGTAATCAATCGTAGCGCTGAGTTCAACTCGCTCCTCGTCTTTTGTCAACAGGTGACGGTGAAACATTGTCGCTAAAAATATCGTCACAGTTGAAACATCAGCATAAGGAGAATTGCAGTCTTCTTCAAATTGACCAAGTCTCCGATGAAGCTTGGTACTGAATTTCAGGGACGAAGTTTCAGCTACACAATACCCGATACATTCTGTTGGAATGGCTTCTCAAAAACGAAATTGATGATAAACCTCGTGCGAATTATTCTTCAGGCTTTGTGATGACATCTAGGATATACCGCTCTCAGCCGCTCTTCAAAGCTTGATAGGCTTATTTTTCGAACAATTGAAAACAGTAGGCTCGGGAAAGTCTACGCTGTTAAAAATCAGTTCCAGCAATGAATCGGCTCACAGGTCTCTTTTATAAGGTCTTTGTTTGGCCAATTAAGCTGGGCAAGTTGAGTAAATAAAATTGAATAAATTAATTCTGAAAGAGAGAAGAAATATGAAAGCAAAGATTATAGCTATGTTTAATCATAAAGGAGGCGTTTCTAAAACTACAACAACCTATAATATAGGTTGGATGTTAGCAAATATGGATAAAAAAGTTCTTTTGGTTGATGGTGACCCACAATGTAACTTGACAGGTTTGTTATTGGGTGATGATTTTGATGATTATTTTGAGAACGATTTAACAAAAAAAATGAATATTAAAGATGCAGTTAGTGTAGCTTTTAAAGGTAAACCGTCGCCCATTAAAGCAATAGACTGCTATTTTGCAAAAGAAAACAAAAACTTGTGTATAATTCCTGGACATATGGATTTATCCGAATACGATCCGGCTCTGAGTTTAGCTTTGAATAGTAACAATGCAATTTCTACTTTACAGAACCTACCGGGTGCATTTTATGAATTAATAAAATTGTGTTGTGAAAAATATGATATCGATTATGTATTTATTGATATGAATCCAGGATTAAGCGCAATTAATCAAACATTATTTATGTCTTCTGATGCGTTTATTATTCCTACAAATCCCGATCCATTTTCAATAATGGCACTAAAAACACTAAAAACAATATTGCCAAGATGGAAGAATTGGTCCGTTCAATCAAAAAAAATGTTTGAAGATGCTTCATATCCTTTGCCAGAAGTAGAAATGAAGTTCATTGGTGAGATAGTTCAACGCTTTAATTTAAGAAATCAAAAGGCAGCGAGACCTTATCAAAGTAAAATAAAAGAAATAGTAGATTATATAGAAACTGAACTAAGTACTGAATTTAAAAAACATGATATGATATTTGACATCTCAGATTTAGTTAGTAAAGATATAATTAAAGATCATTGTTTGGCAGAGATATCAGAATTCGGAGCTTTACTTCAACGAGCAAATGAGAATGCAGTTCCTGTTTTTGCATTAACTGATGCGCAAATGAATGCTACTGGTACAGTATTAGAACAGATGACATATTCAAGGGAACGTTTCAAGAAGATTTTTGAAGTAATTGCTCAAGTGGTTTTGGAGATAGTGTAATGTTAAGACCTTTTAACTTGTTTAATCAAATTATTGATGATACAAATAATGCAAAGGTGATTTATGAATATCTTGATTCAGTTGTACATCCACCTTTCGATTATTCTGATCTACTAAGATGGCAATGGGCCCAGGCTGTATCTGCCTTGGACAAATTAATACACGATTTAGTACGCATTGGGATGATAGAGACATTTACGCAAAAACGGAATCGAACAAGCAAATTCAATACATTTTTGATTGATGTTAATACATATTATCAAATTATGCAATCCCCTTCTGAAGCAACTATGATTTTTGAACAAAAGATTATTTCAAAAAATGGCTTTTTAGCTTTCCAAGACCCTGATAAGATAGGTGATGCATTATCATATATATGGGACGAAACTCACAAATGGCAAATGATAGCATTGAAGCTTGGAATGGAAGAGAAAACTGTAAAAATAGAATTGAAAAATATAGTAATACGTCGAAATCAAATTGTACATGAAGGCGATTATTCAGATTCTATTTTTGATAGACAGGATATTTACCAGGAAGATGTTGCCTATGTTTTGGAGTTTGTTAAAAAACTAGGATGCGCAATTTATGATCTGGTCAACATGAAGCCGGAGACAGGCTCAATTAACTAATCGTCAAAAAAGGCCAATAGTTTCAAAATGGACCTTGTAAGATAGACAGTTTAAAAAAGAGCTAACGCTCAAAACATTAACTGACTCTGTTTTACAGGGCCTTTTTTGAATTACCGGTGCTTGGCACCACTTAACTTATTGACTTAACTTATTATCTAACTCGGTAAATTGCCAGAAAGCGGTCTGCTTTGGGCGGCTCATTTGCCAGCCCCACCAAAAAGAGATTTAACTGGTTGTGGTGTCAGACATGATCAATAATCCAGTCAAGCAGTTGCCGATCATCCATTTGACCAGCCGCCAGATCGATGCCCAACTGGATCAGTTCATCATCCGTACAATCAGGCATAAAGCCGTTCATCTCCAGAAATGTCAGCATAACCAGAATACCGATCCGTTTATTGCCATCTAAAAACGCATGGTTTTTGATCAGTGAAAAGCCCAAACGAGCGGCTTTGGGTGGAACCGTTTGGTACAGAACTTCACCCGCAAAGCTTTGAAAGGGCCATTTAGAGCAGAATCCAGCAGCCTTTCATCCCGGAGACCATCACTGCCGCCAGTTTCGTTAATCAATATGGTGTGAAGACGCAACACCTGCTGAAGGGACAACCGTTTCATTTGGCCAATTCCTCAAAGGCAGCCTGATGTTTTTTAAGAATCCGTTTGGCAATGGCGTCAACTGCGTCATCGTCAAGTGCGGCTTCTTCCTGAAACTGGCTGAACTCAATCAGGACATAGCGGGGGGTATTGTTTTTTAAAATGATGGCAGCGCCGTTTTCATCAACAAGCCGGGCAACCTTCGAAAAATTCTGGTTGGCTTCGGTAATGGAAACTAAATTTTTGGTATTGATTTGCATCACTAGCACCTCCTAGTCTTTATATCATTGTACTATAATTATAGGATAAATAAAACCTAAATATAAATCCATTAAGGTAAAAAACTAAGGTTCATGAACACATGGGGACGGAGGTTTCGTGCACCATGCCTGTGCCGCCCTTTATTAGCCCAGGTGCATGCACCCGTAACTTACCTAAATTATATGATGAATGTAATTCACAAAGCGCAAAAATGTATTGTAATTAGTGAAAACGGATGGTGTTAACCGGTCCGATATAAACGCTAAAAAAATAGCTGCTTTTGAGATTCAACATTGCTCTATCGAAGAACAAAAAGAAATTGTCCGCATCCTCGATGACCTCTTTGCCAAAGAACAAAACGCCAAAGACCTCTGCGATCTAGAAGCGCTGGCCGGACCGGGCAATGGCAAAAACCACGCAGTTAATCCATGTAAATATAGTTAATTATGAATCATTATTTAATGTTGTAGGTTGATATAAAAGCAATCTTCGAAATGAATAAAAAAAGAAGGGGTTGACAAAATAAACATCAATATTATATAAAATTGCTGTAAAAAATCGACAGTTTTTTATAAAAATGAACAAAATGATACAGAAGTGATTATTGGGCTTCAAAAAAACCAAAAAAAGAAGGGGTTTGGAAGGGGTTTGGAAGGGGTAAAATGGCGTAACGAAGGGGTTGGAAGGGATGGAAGGCTTTTTTCACAGTTTCAGTCAAATAGAAAAAAATAATTATCCAACCGATTATTTTTACCCCCAAACCCCTTCCACCCCTTCCTAAAGTCTTAGTTCAGAAAATAATATAAAAAAAAGAAGTAGTAATTAAAATATTTAAAAGGCATTAAAAGGGACTGGCACCGGTACCCGGTTGCACATGGGGAAGGAGGTTTTGAGGACCATCTTCTAACGGTGCCGGTCTCACCTTAACTGGCTAAACGCTGCGGGAAAAATAACGATAAAAAAGGAGCTACAAATGAAGCCTTGTGAAAAATGGGATCTGCTGATTGAACAAACAGCTTTAGAGCTGCCGGGAACAACCCGGGACTACAAGCCGGAATGGGATGCCGTCCGATATTTTGTCGGCGAGTTAATGTTTGCCATGCGCGGTGAGAACAAGAACGGCGACTCACTGTTGACCCTTAAGCTGCCGATCGGCGATGGTGAAATGCTCCGCTCCTGTTATCCGGATATTATTCCCGGCTATTATATGAATAAACAACATTGGAATTCGATTCTGCTTGCCGGCGATGTCCCGGAACCGGTTTTGATTGACTGCATCCAACTGGCTTATCAGACCGTTTTTATGAAAATGACAAAAAAGAAACAGCGGGAAATTGCGGAAAGTCGGCGTTAGTGCCCCAGCGCCAGGTTCACTTAACTTATAAGGGAGAAACGATATGGAAAATAAGAATCGCCCAGTTATTGTCTTTTTTTCAAAAGACGGAAACACCAGAAGTGGTGCAAAGCGCTTAAATGAGCGTCTTGGTGGTAAGATCATTGAACTGCGGGAACAGAAAAACGGAAATGTTTTGCAGGCGCTGTTTAAAAAAGGTTCTAAACTCCAGGGCAACCCCTGGCAAGAAATCGCTGCTGCGACGGATGTTTATTTAATGCAGCCGATTTGGGCCAGCAATGCTGTACCAGCGATGAATACCTTTCTTCAAAACGCTGATTTTTCAGGAAAACAGGTTACCATCATCACGTTTCAGCAATTTGCCGACCTGAAAAACAGTGACAAAGTTCATCAGGAAATTGCCGCAGCGGTTAAACAGCGAAACGGACAGATCATCGGAACCCATGCATTTGTTGGCGGGAAAATGGGCCACTGCGCCGCGGAAAAATTGATTTATGATCAGATCGATTCGATCGCACGACAGGACTGATTGAAGATGACATCAATAAGCAGATCAGTTATGTCTGTGAAATATGACGATCGGCAAAGACTTTTTTGGCAATCGCAACGGCGTTTAAAACTTTTGGAAATCCGGTGTAGGGGATACATTGAATAAAGGCTTCAATAATTTTCTCTGGTAGAATCCCGACATTTAAGGCACCATTAATATGTACGTCCAGCTGAGGTTCACAGCCGCCAGCGGTCAGCAGGCTGGTGACGGTGATCAATTCCCGTTCTGCAAGGGTCAGCCCCGGCCGGGGGTAGATATCGCCAAAGGCGAATTCGATAATATAGTTGCCCAGGTCGGGGGCGATTGTTTTAAGTGATTCGATCACTTTTTCGCCGCCAATGCCATCAATTTTTCTTAACTGCTCGATACCAATCTGATAACGGGTTTGATCCATTTGTAATTACCTCCAAAATTCTTTATACTATCAGTATAGTGCTTAGACTATGGTCTAAGTCAACCCTCTTTTTGAAAGGTTTTATTATGATTATCAGCGAAATGGCCCAACTGACCAAGATCAGTGAATATACCCTGCGATATTATGAAAAGAAGGAATTGATTATCGTTTCCCGCGATGCCCGGGGTCGACGCAATTATGACGAAAACGATATTGAATGGATTCGTTTCATTCAACGTCTAAAAGAGACCGGGATGCCGCTGCGGGACATCAAAAAATATTCCGATTTGAGAGCCGAGGGCGATCAGACCATCCCCGAACGACGGGTGATGCTGGAAACCCACCGCTTATTCGTTGTTGCTGAACAGCAAAAATGGACCCAAAATCTTTGTAACCTTGATGCAAAAATCGAGTATTATGCTACAATGCCGTTAACAACTGATCAAACAAAATTTTAGATTAAAAAGAAGAGCGTTATGAATTTTTCATGGGTAACAGTCACCGTCAAAGATTATGATATAGATGATAAACAGTTGGTGACACAAAGCGCAGAGCGAGCATCCTTTACGTTGTTTGACTTTGATTTGAAGTAATTTTAGCTTAAAAGGAGTTATCATGTTTTCACGAACGTGGCATGGAATTGTACCGCTTAAAATGCGGGCGGCGTTTGAACACTATGAAAATCAAACCGGTGTTAAAGATACCCTGGCCATCCCGGGTAATCGAGGTGCTTTTTTGAAAATCGTCGAGCAAGGTGACTATGCTCATTTTTTTCTCTGCACAAAGTGGGATTCAATGGCCAGCATGATTGCTTATGCCGGGCAGGAACCAGCGATTGCGGTGACTTATCCTGAGGATGAACACTATGGATTGATCTCTGATCCGATCGTGATCATTCAGGAAGTCGTGGATGACCGTGATCCGTTCAAAGCCCAAGATGATATCGGGCAGCAAGGCAAGGCCATAAAACCGATGCAACATGAAAAACCCCCAATCACAGCGATTACCTATCGCAGCGGCGATGAATCTACTGCTGGATGACATCCAGGAGTTGTGGGAGGCGCTGAACCGGCATCACCGCGATGCCGCTGTGAATTTTAAATCACACTATGAAAACTTTACTTTCGAAATGCGTAAAAAAAATCTGATTAAGAAGGCCCAAAATGGGCAGCTGCGAATTGAAATTGCGGTTGATCAGGAAACCGCCCAAAATGTTGGGTACTGTATTTCCCGGGTCGAATTTTCCGGTGATGCTGAAATGGAGTCGTTATATGTACATGAAATTTATCGGGGGCTGGGCCTTGGTGAGACACTATTAAGCAATGCCATTACCTGGATGGATGAAATGGGGGCCCGCACCAAGTCCGTGTCGGTGGCAGTCTGCAACGAGAAGACCTTCAGCTTTTATGCGCGCTTTGGCTTTCATCCCCGAAAAACTCTGCTTGAGCAGATAAAATAGGGTGCGTGCCTGGTGCCCGGCGCACATAACTTAAGATCATCCGGCTGCATGACAGCCTGATAATAAATTTACAGGAGGAAGACAATGGCATTTGAAGAAAGAAGTTTCAGATCATTTAACGAGAAGGATACCATCCAGGCTTGGATTTATAAGCCGATTCGCAAACCCCGGGGAATTGTTCAAATTGTCCACGGTTTTGGTGAACATTCGCGACGCTATCTGCATATGATTCTTAAGCTGAACGAAGCTGGCTTTGTGGTTGCGGCAGATGATCATGTGGGACATGGTAAAACCGCCACGGAATCCGGCAATTGGAGTGACTGGGGAAATAAGGGCTATCTGACGATGGCCGAAGATGAACACAGTCTGCGCCAATTGGTCCAGGCAGACTATCCCGACCTGCCTTATTTTATGTACGGTCACAGCATGGGCTCGATGATTGCTAGGTCTTATGCGACAATTTATGGGGAAGGCATCGACGGTTTGCTGCTCTGCGGAACCTCGTCGATTTTTCCGAAGACTCAGGAGTTGGCGGCAGCATTGCAAAAGTGCATCGATGAAGGCAAAGGCGAAGAAATCGATCCCAGTTATTTAGGGGTTCTTTTCGAATGGATGACTGACCGCATCACTAATCCCCTGACCCCCAATGATTGGATTGCTGGCGATCCGGATATCGTTGCTGATCATGCCCTTGATCCCTTCAACAATTTTACCAGCCCACCGAATATCCGATCAACCTATGATTTTATCATGATGATTGATAGCATTATTGGCATCCAATGGGCCGAGAAAGTTCCGGCTGCGATTCCGGTTTATAATATTGCCGGTGATCAGGACCCCGTTGGGCTTTTCGGAGAAGGCGTCTATGCGGTGTCAAACTGGCTGGCAGATACTGGAAATCAGGTTAAAACAAAAATTTATTCAGGGTATCGTCATGAAATCCATAATTATCGGGATATTCGTGACGCGGTCGAAGACGGTATGATCGACTTCATCAATGCGATCATTGCGACGAAGGAAAACTGATTTACACGGCAGAAGTGTGATTGTGAGGGAATAAATGGAACCAGTAAATACAATAAAAGAAATGAATCAACTGATTCAGATGAATGACATGTTGCTGGTTTATTTTGGCAGTAATACCTGCGGCGTGTGTCGGGATCTACAGCCCAAAATTGAGGCAATGATTGAGCACCATCCAAATATTCGGGCGGTTAAGGTTGACGTGCAAAACTTGTCGGAACTTACGGCCAGTTATAGTATCTTTTCAGCTCCGGTTGTGATGCTATTTGTTCAAGGCAAAGAAACCGTCCGTGAAGCAGGAATTATTAGCCTGATTAATCTCGAAGAAAAAATTTCCAGATACGACGCGCTTCTTTATGATAGGCATAAAAATTGAATTTGCCACGTTGCGATTATTATGGTTCTGCCTGTAGCGTATTTCATTTTGTGGCCGTGATTGAAGGGTTGAAATAGGTAAAGGTATTTTTCCAAGAAGATGAAGCGGACATGACTGCTTTTCAGATCATTCGGCTGTTTGACAGCGGAACCGCATTGGTTTTTCCGAACAAAATAATAAAGCGGTGTATAATATTTTTGATGAAGCATCGCTAACCGGTAATTATTTGCCGATGGCACGGTTACTGCATTAAACATTGGGGTCGGGATTATTATAAAAATTAGATATCGCGTCAGAAACAGTGGCGTCTTTTGAAAAATTGAATCGTAAGCTATGGTAGAGCATGCGGTACATGCCATCAACGATTTGTTAATAACAATTGATCATTGATGCCAGTCACACTTTACTTGTGTAAACAAACGCCGGGAGGTCTTCTTGATGATCATATCAAAACACCTGCCGGCGTATTTTTGTTAGTAAGAACTTTTTTTATCAGCTTACTTCCAGCGCCAGACTGGTATTTGTGAATCTGGCATTTTTGATCAGCGCCGGGGTACACTCAATCACAACCCAGATGGCCAGCACCAGATAAACCAGGGCGAGGGCGGGGACCACAACATTCGTTCCGACCGGCATTACAAAGACTCCGTTGACAAAGGTGTAGGAGGCAAAAATATTGACCAGTGCCCAGATGCTCATACTCAGCATAAAGACGGCCGGGATAAATGTGGCCAACCAGGCTTTGCCGTACTTTGAGGTTCGCTGGAGCCAGACGGTGATACCGACCAGCGCCAGCGATGCCAGCAGTTGGTTGGAAGCTCCGAAGGTTTTCCAGAAGAGACTCCAGATGGCCACCGGTTTTCCGGTTGGATCGGTCAAGCTGATGGACATCAGTGTCAGCGGAATTCCACCGATGAGCAGGGTTGAAATAATCCGTCCCGACCAGCCTTTGATATGGGTGATTTCCTGAAAAATATAGCGGCCCAGTCGGGTACAGACATCCAGGGTATCATAGACAAAGGTGGTAAAAGCCATTAGTCCAAAGGAAATACCAAAGGACTTGCTAATGCCAATGAGAGCCATGAATGAACCAAGGCCATTGGCGTAGATGAAATTTGGCGACTTGCCCAACAGGGCATCGCCTTGGGGCAGGATCATCACTGTTGACAGGGCAATCAGGGCGACCACCGCTTCAACCAGCATGATCCCATAGCCAATCGGTTTGGCATCACTTTCTTTGGCTAATTGCTTCGAGGTGGTGCCGCTGCTGACGAGACTGTGAAAACCCGAACAAGCACCGCAGGCGACGGTAATAAACAGCATCGGGAACATCGGCCGCCAGAATTCTTCAGACCCGAGGACACTGGTGAAACCGGGATACTGGACTTGAAATCCGCCAAAGATAACACCGATAAAGGAAAAGATCAGGGTGATATATAAGAAATACCCGCCCAGGTGACCGCGGGGCTGCAATAAGGCCCAAACCGGCACGATCCCGGCGATGAAACAGTAGGCGATAATCACAAAATTCCAGATTTTCTGGGCATCCTGAGGTGTATTCAGTCCTAATACCTCCTGAAGATTGAAGGGGATGTATTGCCCAATCCAAATCGAAATTCCGACTAAGGGGAGAAAAATAACCGTTGCCACACTGAGTTTCATTTTTGTAAATTTCAGTAAAAAACCCATGATCACTGGCAGAATCAGGTATAAAATGGAAGAGGTTGCGGTGGCCCCGCCACCGATTGATTTTCCGTCAGCTAATTCCACGGTATTAACAAATGATGAGGTGGTAATATCGGTAAAGGCGACAATAATCATAATCAAAGTAAAGAAAATGAAAATATTAAAGAGAATCCACACCCGCATGGATACGTACTTCTTCATCGTTTCGGCAATCCCGGTGGCCTTATGCCGAATCGAGGTGACCAGCGAGCCCATATCATGAACGCCGCCGATAAAAACGGTGCCGATCAGAATCCAAATCATGGTGGGAATCCACCCAAAAGCGATGCCGGCGATAATCGGACCGGTGATCGGGCCGGCCGCCGCGATGGCTGAGAAATGTTGCCCCGCTAAATATTTCGAATCAGTTGGCACATAG
>Ga0209749_1000658_pt1 | contig 41899 bp, 47 predicted proteins | sample EPASupsiteSAE347_FD_187267 | JGI IMG/M metagenome (GOLD analysis project Ga0209749, IMG submission 187267) | Bioremediated contaminated groundwater from EPA Superfund site, New Mexico - Sample SAE3-47 (SPAdes) (version 2) | ecosystem: Environmental > Aquatic > Deep subsurface > Groundwater >...
CGGAAAAAGAAATTCCTGCCTTGCCCCGCCTTCGGCGGGACGTCCTTGGCAGGGGCGTATAATCATGCGCCCCTACAGTAATTCGATCCGGACCTCAGGGGGGGTCGTTAGCGTGTTGTGAACCATGCAGCGGCCGGCGACGGAAAGGATCCCGGCTCTTTTTTCCTCAGGGACCCCCCGGGGGATTATGATCTTTACCGTCATTGCCGAAATTCTGCTCGGTGAGGCCTCCTTGGACCACTCCACCTCCATTTTCATTCCCTCGATCGGGATGCCGTGCTTCAGGCAGTGAGAGGCCACGTAAGTGCCGATGCAGGTCCCCAGGGAGATGACGAAGTATTCGCCGGGGGTCGGTCCGGCGTCGCTCCCGCCTGCGGAAGCTGGCTGGTCGGCCAGAACCCTGTGTCCGCGGACGTGCGCTTCGAATAAAGATCCTTCCTTGTAGTCGATGCTTAGATTCATTGGATTTTCTCCTTGTGTTTTATTGGCCGGGAAAACGCGGCCTCCTGCCGGGGCTGAGATCCTGGTCGAGCCTTTTTAATCCCGCTCCCCTGGCATAAGAAAGGGCCTGCCGGTATTCCGCCTGGGTGATGCGCCGGGACAATTCCGGATATTCCCCGGCTCTAAAGCATGGATGGTATTGGGACATGACGTTGACATAGGTATCGGGGGAAATTTCCCTTGCGATCCACTCCAGGATCTTCTCCGTTCCGGCGAGATTTCCGGGCATTACGAGGTGGCGGATGAGAAGGCCCTTCACGGCGATGCCGCGATCGTTCATTTGAAGCGGGCCCGTCTGCCGGTGCATCTCGGCGATGGCCCCTCTGGCCGCCTCCGGATAACCGGGTGCGCGGCAGTAATTGATCGATGCGGCCTCGTTCCAGAACTTGAAATCCGGCATGTATATATCCACGATGCCTTCGAGGAGGGCGATGGCCGCAAGGGATTCGTAGCCGCCGCAATTCCAGACAACGGGCAGGTCCAGCCCCCGGCGGGCGGCCAGTTCCAGGGCCTGAAGAATGGCCGGGAGCTGGTGGGTCGGCGTCACCAGGTTGAGGTTGTGGCACCCCCTTTTCTGAAGAGACAGCATGATTGAGGCCAGCTCGTCTCCGGAAACCGCCCTTCCCTCCATTTGGTGGCTTATGGAGTCATTCTGGCAGAAAAGGCATCCCAGGTTACAGGAGGAAAAAAAGATGGTCCCCGAACCCATGGCGCCGACGAGTGGAGACTCTTCTCCAAAATGAGGGCCGAAACTGGATATGTATCCCTCGGCTCCCGTTTTGCAGAAACCCTGTTCTCCTTTCAGCCGGTTCACGCCGCACGCACGGGGACACAGGGAGCAGGATTCCAGCATCCGGCGGGCCTGGTCGATTTTTTGATGGAGACGATCTTCTTTGTAAAATTTAAGGTAGGCTGGCAAGGTCATCTTTAATCTATTCAGGCTGATTAAAATACTCATAAGTGATTCGTTTTGGAGAAGCAAGATCCTTTTCATGATTTGCACCATTAATCAGGAGGAATTAGAGCCTTGGTGGTGAATATAGCGGAAAGACAAGGGGAAGGTGATAGTGATAGAGGTGGATGTAGGCTCCGGCGTTATGCTCGGCGGAGTGAGGGTGGACGCCAACTACAAACAGTCGCTGGTCTTACTGCAGCAGCAGCTCGGCAGGATCGGTCGCAGATTGTCTTCCTTCGCCGACATTCGAAGAGGCGACCTTGTTCTCGTTATTCCACCGCGCTGCACGAACTCTTCTAATAAGTTTGTCCCTCTTCCGGCCTACCTGGTGCAGGACGCAGGCAACAAATTCAATGATGACGGCACTTTGGGGAGGGCCACCTCAGAGCCGGATACGCCCGGACTCTTTATCAGCACTTCCGAGAACGGCCCCTATGGTTTTATTCTGGAGGTCGGCCCGGAGTTCAAGAAGAAAATACTCCCGGATTTCTCTCTGATTGAAATTCAGCCCGAGGAACTGCAGGACGGCCTCGTCTATAAAATAAATACTTAGTCCGGATGAAGCGCCTCTTTACGCGTTCAGCACTGCCTCCAGGATCTCTTTGGCCCGGGCGGGATCCTGCGATTCCGCGATGATTCTAACGACGGGTTCCGTGTTCGACTGGCGGACCTGGCACCATGAGCCGTCCTTATATATCACCTTGATGCCGTCCCAGCGGACGACTTTCTGATGTTCCTGCCCGTGAAACAGGTTCAGGCATTTTTTAAGAAAGGCCTCGGCTTTCCTGCGCTCCGGCATTACGATTTTTTCCTTGAGCATGGTGAAGCGGGGCATTTCGGAGACGAGTTCGGAAAGACGGCATTTCCGGGTGGCCAGGGCCTCCAGGATCAGGGCTATCCCTGACAGGCTGTCCCGGGTATAGCCGACGGGAGGAAAGATGACCCCCCCGTTTCCTTCTCCGCCGAAGGCCAGTCGGCGCTCTTTCATCAGCTCGATAAAGGCGCGGGAGAGGTTTACTTCCCCCACCTTTACTTCGCGGAGCTCGCCTCCCTGGGTCTTCACCAGGTGATCGATCAGGTGGGTGGATGAAGAATTTTTGACTACGACGGGCCTGGCGGATCGGAACTTTTCCAGTAGATGGCGGACGGCCAGAGTCAGCGTGTATTCTTCCCCGACCGCCTCTCCCTTCTCTGAAACCAGAGCAAGGCGATCGGCGTCCAGGTCCTGGGCGAAACCGACGTCGCAGCCATGTTCGTGGACTTCCCGGCACAGGGCGGTCAGGTTCGCCGGGATGGGTTCGGAATTGCGTTTTACTTCAACCGGAACGATCTCGCAACCCAGAGCTTCCAGAAGTTGAAGGGAAAGGAGGGTTCCGGCTCCCTGGCCTGAATCGATGGCGACCTTGATTTTTTCACTTCCGATGAGTCCGGCATTACAGGAACTGAGAACACGATGCAGGTGGAGGCGGAGGGCCGCCTCGTTGAGATTTACGATGGTCGGTGACGGCCCCGGCGCCGTGGGAGAGGGGTGCTTTTTGACATCCCGGTAGATGCGAATGAGTTCTTTGGTATGCACATCGTCAAGGATGATGGACTCCGCACCCGAGTAGAACTTGAATCCGTTCCATTCAGGGGGATTGTGGCTGGCCGTGACCATGATGCCGCCGTCGCCGTTGGCTTTCGCCAGGTAGATTGCCAGGGTGGGGCTGGGCACCACTCCCAGGTCGCCGAGGATGCAGTCGCAGGTGGTCAGGCCCTCGATGAGGCCTTGCTTGAGGGCCTCTCCGGAAGGGCGGGTATCCTTGCCCAGGAGGAGGACCGGGGAGCTGGAAAGGCGAAGGCAGAACCTGGCAAAGGCCTCTCCGAAGTGGCGGGCGACCTCCTCGTCCAGGCCCTCCCGGTAGATCCCCCGGATTCCCGAGTAGCTTATCTTCAGGTTTTCCATGTCTAAGTCGCCGGGCATCTCAGTAGGCTATGGAAAAAACGCCGTCTTTCATTATTTCAAGCCCATCCGCGACGATGGTCGTGTTCTTTAGGACCGCGTCCACGTGGGCGTCGCTCTTCCAGTCTGAACCTGTTTTTTCCGGGTATCCGTGGCCTATGGCCACGTGAATTCCGGGAAATTTTTCATCCTGCAGCAGGTTGCCCACCAGGCGATCCAGGCCGACATTGGTTCCGATGGCAAATTCGCCGATCCGGTCCGCATTTTCATCCTGCTTCATGTTCTGCCTGAATTCCTCCAGGAGGTCGGCGCGCGAGCACTTAACCTCAACGACCCGTGAATTTTTTATGGTCATGGTCAGCGGATTTTTCTCCAGAAGTCCGTACTTATGGCTGAAAAAGTCTCCCAGTACTCCGTCCACCACGATAACGCCTTCCGGGATGCTGGAGACGCAGGTGAAGATTTCGCCGTCGGGAAGATTGGACCAGTCCTCCGGACGTATCAGCCCGTCGCTGACTTTCCACTTCCAGGAGGGATTGAAAAAGGCGGTGAAGCGGGTCCCGGCCGGAGTGGTGACGGTGATCGCTTTCGCTCTGGAGCAGATTTCCACCAGGCGGGCGGAGAGCCGCTGTACCTGGGCGTAGTCAACCGACATCCCGGTTTCCATAAGAAGCTGGTCGATGCCGGGCATGTGGCCGTGGCGCAAAGGCTTGTTTTCTTCCACGATGTCAAGCATCGGGATCCGGAAGGATTTCAATTCTCCCTTTTTGCCGGCGGCGGCATAGAAACTTACGTCGGCCTTTCGCAGGGCCTCGCCTATTTCCGCGGGGAAGGGGAGGGGATTGGAACCGTCTTCCGGGCGCTCCCCGAAATCCTCCATGACGAACATCTTTAAGTTTCCCGGAGATATTTTCTCGACTTCGGCGGCCAGGGCGTCGGCGATGAATCGGGCATTGAGATCCGTTATGATGACGGCCTTTTCTCCTTTTTTAAGGCGGACACAATTCTTGACCGCCTGCATGGCTCCATATTGTATGCTTCCCATATAGTTCTCCTTTCGCAAACCCTCAGAAATGATTCTCTTTTCTGGAAAGAGCGGGGTATCTCCTGCAAATCCGGGGCTTCCTGTCTTAAGGAGAAGGTATTTTTCGGGATGGAAAGGAAATAAATAACCGTGAACTTTTTGGAACTGGCAAGAAAGAGAAAGAGTGTAAGGAAGTATCTGCCGAAGGCCGTGCCCAGGGAAGTTCTTCTGCGCTGCCTCGAAGCGGCCAGGATTTCACCCTCGGCCTGCAACTCGCAGCCATGGCGTTTCATCGTGGTGGATGACATCGGGCAGAAAAACAGGCTCTCGGAGGCCGCTTTTTCAGGCATCTATTCCATGAATGCCTTTGCCGGCACGGCGCCGGTTCTGATCGTCGTGGTCAGCGAGCGTTCTTCTTTTGCGGCCGCGCTTGGTTCCTGCTTCAGGGGCACCCGGTATTCGTTGATCGACATCGGCATCGCCGGTGAGCACTTTGTTCTCCAGGCGGCGGAGGAAGGGCTGGGGACCTGCTGGCTGGGCTGGTTCGATGAAAAGAAGGTCAAGCGCGTCCTGGGTCTTCCCGGCAGCACAAAAATCGACATCATTCTAAGCGCAGGCTACCCCGTTGAATCTGACGGTGTGGAGCACAAGAGAAAGCCGCTGGAGCAGGTGGCGCAGTTTCTGATTGAAGCTCCTGTTACAAAAGACGGGGGAGCCTCTTCCGGGGAGGGTGAGTCTTGAAAAAATCAACCGCTCCTGAAAGACTGGACTGTCTCCTTTTGCACGTGCCGAAATTCTGTAATTTTTACCGGCCTTTCGGAAAATTCTCCTTCATCAATCTCATTCCCACCGGAATGTTCTCCATGGCCGATCTTCTCCAGCGGGAGGGGCACAGGACCCGCATTCTCCACCTGGGATTGGAACAGAAAAAAAACAGGAAGTTTTCGCTGTACGATTTCATTCATGAAGCGGACCCCCGCATCATCGGCCTGGATCTGTATTATCACCAGCAGTCTTATGATGTGCTCGAGGCCGCGGAAAAGGCCAAGAAAGCCTTTCCGGACAAATTGCTGATAGTAGGCGGCTTTACTGCGAGCTTCTACCCCGAGGAGATCCTGAGGAGATTTCCGCAGGTTGACGGTGTGATCCGGGGTGACGGGGAAGTTCCGCTTCTTTTGCTCATGCGCTTGCTGAAGGCGGGAAAGAGCGACTTTTCGCCTGTGCCAAACCTGATCTGGAGGAAAGACGGCGTCATAACCATCAATCCACAGACTTATGTCGCCACGGCGGAAGACCTGGATCGTTTGAATTATGCCAACTTTTCCCTGTTAAAAAACCATGAAACTTATCTTGAGACCATGAGGATGCACCCCTGGCCCGAGCACATCTGCGGGCGCACAAAATCAAAAAAAATACGCAGGAAAAAGCCGGTTGCGACATATTATCTGCAGACCGGCAAGGGCTGCCCTTTTTCATGTTCCTGGTGCGGCGGAGGAAGCGAGGCCCATCGTCTGACTTCCGGGAGAGAAACGCCGGTATTCCGTTCTCAGGAGAGCGTTGTCAATACGGTGAAGGAGGCCCTTAAATACGGTTTCGGGCGTTTTCACATCAGCTTTGACCCGGAACCGGGCAATCCGGTTTATTACCTTGAACTTTTCGCAAAACTGAGGCGGGAGGGCCTTAACTTCGGCTGTGTCTTTGAGAGCTGGGGCCTTCCGACAAGAGAATTCATCGATTCTTTCGCCGCCACTTTTCCTCTCGATAGTTCCTCCCTGATCCTTACGCTGACCTCGGGGAGCGAGCGGGAGAGAAAACTCAATCGCTCCAATTACGCCTCCAATCAGGAGATTTTTGAGACTCTCTCCTTTCTCGAAGGGGCCGGCATCTGCACGGAAATTTATTTCAACCTGGCGGGAGGGGCGGAGACAGAGGATGATGCCGAGTCAACCAGTGCGCTCATGCTCAATCTTAAGCGCCATTTCCAAAATGTGACCTCGGTCAGAGCCTTCACCGTCGAGATAGAGCCGGGATCGCCCCTCCAGGCTGATCCCGAAAAATTTGAGGCGGAGACGAACCGGAAGAATTTTCTGGACTATTACGTCGCCGGCAGTTGGGATGACTCCAACCCCTATGCGGGCCTCGGGTACTATCTTCCCGCTTACTTCAAGGATAAGAGCCGCTGTGACGATTTGAAGACCTTTGAAGGAGAGATGCAGAAATTGCGATGCCGCAGCTTCTGCCTCCTGCAGGGGAATGATTCTCCGTTCCTGGGTCGTTTGAAGTGCTGGTTTAAGAGCCTCTTCTCCAGGTAAGTTCTTTTATTTCATAAGGATTGAGCCGAGGGATCGCAGCGCTGGGCTTTTTTTTGCCAGCGAAGGGCTTCCTCATGGCGTCCTGAACGGAGCATCAAATCCCCCATGTCCCGGAGGGCGTTCGGGTGGCAGGGATTTTTCTTTAGAATGGATTTGTAGACCGAGATCGCCTCCAGGTCCTTTCCCTGGAATTTAAGAACCCGCCCCAGGCTGAGGTAAGAGTCCTCAAAGTCCGGATCAAGAGCGGTGATGTTTTTAAAAACCGCTTCGGCTTCCGAAAGACTTCCTTTCTCGTAAAGGGACATTCCCAGGAGGTTTAAGACGGCGATGTCGTTCGGGGCCCTGTCCAGGGCCAGCCGGCACTCGGCGATCACTTCGTCGAGCTTGCCCAGGCGGCGGTAAAGCTCGGCCAGGTTCCATGAGGCGCGGTTCATCCGGAAGTTCCACTTCAGGGCCTGCTGGTATTCATCGATGGCCCGGTTCAGGCTGGCGGCGCCGGGAATTGATTGGAGGAGGACGGCCAGCCGGTAGTGGAGGTCGGCATTCTGGATATTGGCGGAAATGGCTTTTTCCAGAGCTTCGGCCCCTTCCCTCATGCGTCCGGATGAGGAGAGCACAGAGGACCAGGCGAGGGCGACATCCGGATCCTTTGCGCGTCTTGAGGCCAGGTCTTTCAGGATTTCCCGGGCTCTTGAGAATTCTTTGTTATCCACCAGTATGGCGGCCAGGGCGAGCCGCAGATCCTTGTCCCCCGGGTGTTTTTTCAGGGCCTCTTCATATATGACCGCGGCCGCTTTCCGGTTGCTCAGTTTGCGGAAAACATCGCCCATTCCCTTCAGGGCCGGAAGATAATCAGGGCGGAGGCGCAGGGCCAGGGAGTATTTCACCAGGGCCTCCTGCCATTCGCAGGCGGCGGCCAGAGATTCGGCGCTCCGGCACAGGGAGGCGGCGTTCATCTTTTTCAGGGCCGGGGGTAAAAAAAAGATGATGCCTGCAATGATGAGGAGGAGCCCCGCTTTGAGAAGATTCGTTCGATTCATATTGAAACCGTCTGGCGGGCCCAGAAGGACTCGAACCCTCAACCCCCTGGTCCGAAGCCAGGTGCTCTGTCCAGTTGAGCTATGAGCCCGCTCCTCATAATTCTCAGGGGAAGGCTACATTTCCTCCATCTAAGAGTGGTTGGTGGCCAGTAGGTGGGCTCGGCCCACTTGACTTTATCCCACCATCCTGCTAGAATAATAGGGGGTCAAGGAGGCGAGGATTTATGTTTCAAGATTCCGTCATTCGGGACGAACAGTTCTCCGAAGTCGTCGAGGTGCATCCTGACGCGAAAAAACGAGTCCCCCTCGGCAAACTCATCGCCGGGGCAACTGCCTACAAGGTTTACACCAACTCTTTTGGCCAGATCCTGCTGGATCCGCAAGTCTCTATCCCTACCCATGAGGCATGGATCTTCAGAAATCCGGAGCACCAGGCTTCCCTCCGGCGGGGTCTTGAAGACGCGGTAGAGGGGCGGCTCATGGATCGAGGAAGCTTTGCATCCTTCGTCGAGAAAGAGAAATAAAAATGAGATTCAGGCTACTCTTTACGAGAGAAGCGGATGATCAATTAAATAAACTGGAGAAGGATCCCGGAATGAAAGCGGAATGCGAGGCGGTGCTCAAGGCGCTGGGTTTCATGGAGACCAACCTACGCCACCCGGGTCTTCAAACTCACAAATATCATTCTTTCTCAGGACCTCGCGGAGAAGAGATCTTCGAATCTTACGCTCAGCAGAGACGCCCGGCGGCCCAACGAATTTTCTGGTGTTACGGCCCGGAACAGGGAGTAATCACGGTCATCACCATTCTTTCACATCCATAAGTGGAAAAGGGGACGCTTCTACTTATTGAAATATTTTTCTTCAAATCGCCTAATCTCCCCAATTACCATTATTGAGGCCTCCTTAAATAGCCGAAGAGAAGGCTACATTTCCTCCATCCGGCTGCGGGCGGCGGGAGACCTTGAGGGCCTTCTGGTAGTAGAGAGGTGGTCGAGTTTGTTTGGACAGGTTGAAGCATTTTATAAGTGATAAAGTTGCGCCTTTCATGCCGCCAACCGCTCCTGCGGTAGCATAGTCCAATATGCTTCATCAGGGGTCCTTTCCTCATACTTTACGCTCTTCCAGAGCCGTTCCACAAGTATATTGTCCATCCAACGGCCCCGGCCGGCCATGCTGATCTGAACCCCGTTGCTTTCCAGAATGCCCGTGAAGTCCTCTGATGTGAACTGACTTCCCTGATCGGTGTTGAAGATCTCAGGAATGCCATATCGCGTTATCGCTTCTTCCAGCGTCTCGACACAGAACGAGGGGGACAGGGTATTGGAGATCCTGGGCAGCAGATATAACCTACATTCCTATGGCGAGAGGGTTCGGCTACTTGGTGGCCATCGTGGACTGGGCCAAGCGAAAGGTGCAGGCCAAAAGTACATGCATTATTTCTTATACAATTCCTTAATGATTAGTATGCCGATTACTAAGACGAGGGATGTTCTAATATAGGGCAAAATATTTGCTACGGGGAAATACGATGAAATACCTGCAATTTGGTCATGTCCTCCAAAAGCGTGAAAAAACAATTCAAAATCGCTAATTGTAGATATGAGTATCATAAAGACTAACAAAATAAGTAATATTTTAGCGATGAAATTCCTAATAATCAGGCAAAACAAAATAAAAATTACGCATAGAAATAGACTTCCAATAGCAAAAGTCAATATAGACCATGGCGCTGGAACAAGAAAAAGAGCTACTATTTCAGCGACTAGAGTGGCAAAGGTTAATATAAGTAATTTTTTTGCTTTCTTAATTTTTATTTCTGTAGTCAAAGCACCAGAGGAGGTCTTCATTTCATTCATGCCTCAAACTGTATAGATTTGCCTGTGATGGACAATCAATAGATGCTGCCCCCAATCCGTTGCTGAAGATGGATTGACTGAAGAAACTCTAAGACTATTGTATCATAGCCCGTCAAGGCGGAAAACAGCTTTGGAACTTGGAATCCTAGTCATATTCAAGAACGGCTACATTTCCTCCATCCTGCTTTTGGCGGCAGGAGCCCTTGGCGAGACCTTGAGGGCCTTCTGGTAGTAGATCATGGCTTTTCGTTTCTTCCCTTTTAGGTCCCCTATAATCACGTTCGTGCCAGTCATCAATTACACAATTACACGCATACTCAATAAAAGTCTATTGCTCCTTTGGAGCTTCAGATATTTCTTGCGATTCACTATTAGGGGAGCTGGGCGGCTTTAGAGCCTTCCCAGAAGATTTTCCGGCCGATTTTTTTAAATTTCTCAGGGAATTTCTCAAGGGGATAAATATGACATAAAACGAAAGGATAGAAATTAGTAATACCGTTGCCAATAATACAGTCATTATCCTCTCATAAGTAGCAGCTCTATTTATTACATAAGAAAGCAATAATGCAATTAACATAGGGCCACATAGGAGAATTGTAATTATAATTGTCTCGTTTTTAAAATAATTTTTCATGTGTCAAATACCGTGCTTCTTTTCAATAGCAGTACAGAATAACCAGTGTTTGTCCCGAATTATCCGTTCGGCCTTTGCTTAATTTGCTCAGATAGTCCTTGCGATTGTTTTTGATATAATTCTGACTGCAAGTGGTTAAGTATCTGATAAATACTTTTATAATAGAAGTAATCTAAATAGATCAACCAACCTAGAAGAAGTAGAAGCGATAAGGGGAAAATAATATACTTTAAATCTATAGATGCTTCAATAATCATACCTATAATAAGCCCTATTATTCCAAAGAAAAAACAAACAATCATAGTAATCAAAAAAATTACCCTCGTACCTTTTGTTTCAAGCATATTTTTCATTTTAACTTCTTCAACCTCCTTATTTCCCAATATTGTTAATTTTAACTTCGTTTTTATGTCATTAACTAAATAATGTTTTAACAAAATGAAATAAAATATTAATCCCCCAAAAACAACTCGAAATTGTTCTAATCCAGTTAATGTGCCTGCATACCATTCAAAATTAAATTGAGTTATTGGATCTTGAAACCATATAGGAGGAGGAAGTAATTTTCTGACAGGAACAAGAAAAAAAAGAAGCATTATTATACCGCCCATCCCCAAAGTTATCCATAAAAATTTTGTATCTTTATCAACTAATTTCATGCTTTTGGGAAATTAGGGACGGAAATTAGGGCAGGCACGAATAAAAAAAAACTTCCGAGTTTATTTTATCATATGTGCCATAGCGGTCAAGACGGAACAGATTTTCGGTTTTGAAATTCTCCGCCTCAGGGGAAGGCTACATTTCCTCCATCCGGCTGCGGGCGGCAGGATCCCGGGGGGAAACCTTTAGGGCCTTCTGGTAGTAGATCATGGCTTTCCGTTTCTTCCCTTTTTTCAGGAACAGGTCCCCTATAATCACATTTAAAATGGTTTCGATGCTTGTTTTTTTCAGGAAATGATAAAAGACGCATTGCGGGGTGGAGTCAAAATGCTCCACCACGTGCCTGAGTTCCTTGACGGCGCCCTCGATGTCCCCGGCGGCTCTTTTCTGCACCATTCCCAGGATGCTCTCCCGGAAAATTTTGGAGCCGGGGTTGTCCTGAACTCCCTGGGCAATGAGCTTACTGTATTCATCGAAAACGGCCTTGAGAGGCTTGGGTTTAATCGGCTTGTTCAGGTACATCTCGCCCATGAGGAGGAGGTGCTCCCTCAGGCCGCTCAGCCTGAGGTAGTGAGGCATCGTCCATTCCGAAAACAAAGCCAATCCCTTTTGGATGCTCTCGCCCAGGCCCTTGATAATCCCCTGGCGGGAGTAGATGATTGCGATGCAGAGTAAAACATCAATCTGGTCCCCGATAAAGGGCAGGCCGGATTCCAGGGCCCACTGGAGATAGTCTGTCGCCTCGGTCTCATCGTTCTGCATCAGGCACAGCTTGGCCTGGATGGCGCACAACTGGGCATCGAGGGCATTGAGATGGAAACCTTTTTTGAGAGTCTCCTCCGCTACATAGAGGTTCTGCCTTTTAGCCTCCCCGTCGAGGGTCCTGGAAATGACCTCAATCAGATAGGAGTCGGCCAGGATGCGGTAAAAGTGGTGGCTTTCGGGAAACAGCTTCAGCGCGCTCTGGCAGAGGTCTCCCGCCCGCTGGGCTTGGCACTTCAAAAGCAGGATTTCAGCCAGATGCCGGTAGTGCCGCGCCTCGAGAGGATCCATTTCGAGGGTCTTCCTCATCTGTTCTACCGACTCATTCAAGCAGCCGAAATTTCTCAATAGGATGGCCAGACGTTCGTTCAGGACGACATCTCTCGGATTGGCGGCCAGGAGCGCACCGCATTTCTCTTTGTCTGTTAATTCCATTGATTCAGGCATTATCTTTTATTTGAAGGCATCATTTCAGCCTCTCCGCCTTTCAGGCAACATGGAGGGCGAGCAGTTTTTTCTCAATGACGTGGGCGAGGCGCTTGATGCCTTCCCAGATCTGTTCCTCGCTCGGATAGGAAAAATTAAGGCGCATGGTGTTATGACCGCTGCCGTCACAGTGGAAGGCCGTGCCCGTGACGTAGGCCACGTTTTCCTTGAGGGCCTCCGGGAAAAGTTCGTCGGCATTGATTTGTTCGGGCAGGATCAGCCAGAGGAAGAGTCCCCCCTGGGGATGGGTCCATCTGAGGCCCTCGGTCCTGGGCATATGCTTTTCAAGAGCCGCGAGCATGGTGTCCCTTTTCTTTTTATAGACTTTCTTAATTGTTTCAATGTGCCCTTCCAGCAGGCCCCGGTGCATGAATTCATAGGCGATGGCCTGGGAGAGGGGCGGTGTGCACAGATCGATGGACTGCTTGGCGATAGTCAGCTTGTTAATGATGGAAGGATGCGCCACGACCCAGCCCACTCTTAAGCCCGGGGTCAAAATTTTCGAGAAGGAATGGAGGCTGACGACGTTATCGGTGTTATCGAGGGATTTGAGGGAGGGAAGATTCTCCCCCTCGAATCTCAATTCGCGGTAGGGGGTGTCTTCGATGATTAGAACGTGGTATTCATGGCTGAGCCGGATGAGCTTCTTTCTTCTTTCGAGGCTGAGGGTCACTCCCGAGGGATTCTGAAAATCCGGAACGACATAAATGAATTTGTAATGTTCCTCCTGGGCTTTCAGCTGTTTCAGATGTTCCTCAAGAACATCCACGATCAGGCCGTCATCATCCATGGGGACCCCGACCATATGGGCTCCATAGCAGGTGAAAGCCTGCAATCCCCCAACGTAGCTGGGCAGCTCCACCAGAATCGGGTCGCTGGGGTCGATAAAGATCTTCCCGAGCATGTCCAGACCCTGCTGAGAAGCTACCGTTACCAGGATATTATCCTCGGTGATATTTTCCCCATCCTGCTTTGCCAGTTTCACCAGTTCGGAGCGCAGGCGGGGATCCCCCGCCGTTTCACCATACTGCAGGGCGATGCGGGCATCCTTGCCGAGGACATCCCGTGCTATTTCGAGGATCTCTTTCTGGGGGAAAGAGTTGGGGTCGGGCAGACCTCCCGCAAAAGAGATTATTTCAGGCTTATTTGTCAGCTTAAGCAGCTCGCGGATGACACTTTTTTTCATTCTCCGCGCTATAATCGAAAAATTCTTGACCAGATCGATCATGGAAGCGCCTCCTCTTGCTATATATAAGAGCGTCTTAACAAAAACGCCCAATCCCGGACGGAGAGGAAAAGAGGATTTCCCTCCACCGGGATGAACATCTACGGCATGAGAAAAAATAAGACTATTAAAATACTTTTCGTCATATTATTCTGCATGGGATCATGCCTTTCCTCCTGCGTCGTAAAGACTCCGCCGAAAGACGGGGGTATGGCCGTTGATAATCAGGCTAAGGAGGCCTGGTATAACCTGTACGACCAGGAAGAGAAGATCGGTTTCATCCATCATAATACCAGGGATCTTTCTTATGAAGGTCAGCCGGCCAGGGAGATTCGGGAGGAGACTAAAAAAATATTTCAACGCTTCGGGACCCGCATGGAAGAGTCTTCGACCAGCAGAGTTCTTTTAAGAAAGAATTTTCGTCCCATTTCTTTTTTAATAAGGGAGAGGGTGTCCAGAGACGACAGGCTCCTGGAAGGCCGCTTCCGCGACGGCGTTTTAAAAGTGGTCGAAACAATCGGCCGTTCCAGGCGGGTCAGGAGTTTCAAGCTGGATGAAGACACCTTTTTTGCCGAGGCTCTGGATGGGAAAATCCTGGAGTCGGGACTTCGGGCTGGAAAGGATTTTCGATTCAAGATTTTTGACGTCCAGCTTCAAAAAGTCACGTTCGTCGACATTTCCGTCATTCGTGAGGCGGAGCTTGAGATTGAAAATGAGCCGACAAAAGCATTTCTGCTTCGCACGAGGCACCAGGAGTATCCTCATATCGAGATGCTCACCTGGATGGCTCCGGACGGCACGATTCTCAAGGAAGAGGCGGATCTTCTGGCCATAAGATCCCAGAAGACGTCCCGGGAGGATGCCCAAAAGCTGGATGTTATAGCGGACCTGGGCTATAGCTCAATGATCCGTTCCAGTTCCCGGGTTCCTCATGCCAGGAGGGTGACGGAGGCCACCATGGAGGTTTATTTCATGCGGGGGGACTTAAAACCAATCCTGGAACACCCGCCTCTCCAGAAAGTCATTCCTTCTGGTCTTGAAAAGCAGGTGACACTTACGACGGAGACCCGGCGGGCAGACCCCGGGCGTTCTCTTCTTCTTCCCGTTAAAAATCCCGACATGAAATCCTATCTGGAGCCGAATGTCTTCATTCAATGCGACGATCCGGAAATAAAAAAACAGGCCCTCCTGATCCTGGGAGGGGAGAAAAACGCAGTCCTGGCCGCAGAAAAACTCTCTTACTGGGTCTACAGGAACATTCGGGAGAAAAATCTGGCCACGGGTTTTGCCTCGGCCTGCGAAACACTCAGGACCCGCACGGGTGACTGCACCGAGCACTCGCTGCTTCTGGCGGCACTGGCCAGGTCGGTCGGGATTCCTTCCAGAGTAATCTCGGGCCTGGTTTATGTCACCGGCAACTTTGTCTATCATATGTGGGTGGAGGTCTTCACCGGCTCCTGGCAGTCCCTGGATCCCTCTCTGGGGCTTTCCATGGTGGACGCCCTCCATATCAGGCTTTATGAGGGCTCCATGGAGCCTGCCAGCTTCTTTCTCTCGGGGCTGGCCATCCAGCAGACGGTTGGGAATCTCGGCGTAAAAATATTAAGGTACAGCTCCGGCGGCAAGTCTTTCGTTGTCAATTCAGGCGATCCGGGATATCGCCTCACCGGAAACACCTACGAGGATACGGTCTATGGCTTCAGGCTGAAGCTCGGAAAAGGCTGGGAAGTGGAGACCCCGCCCGGAGTGCCCTCCGTTATTGCCGGCCTTGTCAACCGGCCGGCTCTATCCAGCATCACGATATCGGTAGAGGAAATCTCCTCGGTTGATTCATATCCAATGCTTCTTGAGGAGCTCATAAACCAGTTCAAGAAGGAAAAGGAAATACACTTTATATCCTGCCGGCGCGGCCTTAAATTCAAGGGACTGCCGGCGGCCCGGATATCCCTTGAGGGGAAGCAGTTGATGCTGCTGCTGCCGTCCGAGGTGAAACAGCTCGTGGTCCTGGATGGAACGGATGTCTTTATCCTGACGGCGAACTACCCCAAAAATTCACCGGGGCGGATCAGGCAGGAGGCTCTTGATATAGTGGAAAGCTTCACTCCATTGCCAGGCGCGGATCGTCCCTGAGCAGTCGCTCCACCTCTTCCATCCCCGTGGAGGAAAGAGCCCGTTCGGCCAGTTTCGTGGCCTCGGCTGAATCGAAGGCGGCGAGTGCCTTCCTGACGGCCGGGATGCGGGCCGGATTGACGCTCAGGACCTTAAGCCCGAGACCGGCCAAGAGTACCGCCGCCGCCGGATTCGAGGCCATTTCTCCGCAGAGGCTCACTTCCCTTTTGAATTTTCCGGCCGCCTCGATCGTAATTTTAATGAGTTTCAGGACGGCCGGGTGATAAAAATCTTTCCCGCTGCCGGAGAGAAAGCTCCCCCGGTCCGCCGCCAGGGTGTACTGGGCCAGGTCGTTGGAGCCGATGCTGAAGAAGTCCACGGCCGGAGCCAGTCTTTCGGCCGTGAGAGCCGCTGCCGGGGTCTCGATCATGATTCCCAGTGGCGGGGCGGAGGAAATCTTCCGCATTCTGTCTTCGCCTTTGGCGTGATCCCCCGCCTGGGCGGGGTGACGGGATCCCCCGCCACGGCGGGGCTGACCGGGCTGCTCCCGCTTGCATTCGCCGGCCGCCTCTTCGATAATCGCAGCGGCGGCAGTAATTTCCTCGACGGCTGAGACCATGGGAAGCATGATCCGCGCCTTTCCGGCGGCGGAGGCCATGATGATGGCCCGGAGCTGTGATTTGAAAATATCCCTCCGGATGAGTGAAAAGCGGATGCCCCTGAGGCCCAGGGCGGGGTTTTCCTCCTTCGGAAAAGAGATGTAGGCGGGGGTTTTGTCGCCGCCTATATCCAGGGTCCGTATGGTCACCGGCCTGGGGGCGAAGAGGGCCAGGATGGATCTGTAGAATTCAGTTTGGGCCTCTTCCTCAGGCAGGCTTTGGCTCATGAGAAAGAGTTGTTCCGAGCGCAGAAGTCCAATCCCTTCCGCTCCCTCTTCCAGCGCGCGCCGGGCCTCTTCGATACTGGCGGCGTTGGCCAGGATGGTGATCTTCTTTCCATCTTTCATGAGGAGATCGCCGGGAGGGATGGCCCGGACGGATAGCGGCTGAGTTCTCTTTTCCTCAAGCAGCTTCCGGTAGCGGCTCAAGGTTTCTTCGTCGGGATTAAGTATTACATATCCGCTCCCGCCGTCCACGATGGCGTTTTTGGCACCGCCTTCGGCGGCGGACAGGACTTCGGCGGCTCCGAAGACGGCGGGAATCCCCCGGGCCCGGGCCAGAATGGCCGCATGGGAGTTGTGGCTGCCTTTTTCAGAGACAAGTCCCAGAACCATTTCCCCGTCCATCTGCGCGATCTGTGAGGGAAGAAATTCGGAAGAAAATATTATGACCGGTTTCCCCATATTTTCCAGGGGGACCGTTGTCCGGCCCGAGAGTTGCCGGACAAGTCTTTTGGCGACGTCCAGAAGATCGTCGAATCTCCCGCTGATATACTCATCTTTCGCGGAAGAGAAGTTCGTCCTTATTTTCTGAAGGGCGGAATGGATGGCTGTTTCGGTCTTTTCGCCTCTCGAGGTGATGAGTTGTTCAACCTCGTCCAGTAAGGAAGGATCCTCGAGAAAGAGCCGCTGCGCCTCAAAGATCATGGCCAGATTGTCTCCGGCGTTGGCGGCGACTTCTTTTTCCAGTGAGAAAAGCTGTTCCCGGCAGGCGGTGACCGCCTTCCTGAATCGCTCAAGTTCCATTGAAGGAGTGGTGGCCGCCGTCTCCGGCAGATTCTCCTCTTGAAGAATAAAAAGCGGCCCGATGCCAACGCCCTCCGAGACCGCTATCCCTCCAAACTTCTCGTTCATGCTCATCTCTCCGCGGGAAGGACGTCCCGGATGAGCCGGAGGATGTCCTCCGCCGCCTCTTCTTCCCGTGGGCCTTCCACCGTGATGGCCAGGCGGCTCCCCTGGGTTATCCCCAGGGAGAGAATTCCCGAGAGGCTGAGGCCGTTTACTTTTTTACCGTCTTTCGACAGGAAGAAGCTGTTTCCGGGGTACTCCTTCATCTTCTGGATCAGGAGGACCGCCGGACGGCTGTGAATGCCGATGCTGAAACTGATATCCACTTCTCTTGTCAGCATCTTCGTCCCGCTCTCCGCCTCAGCTCAGTTTTGCCGGGAGGGCGGCATAGAACATCATGGCCGCGCGCAGGTGTTCTTCCGAAACCTGCTCCTCCACCGTATGGCAGTGTCTTTCTTCACCGGGCCCGAAGCCGATGGTAGGAAGGCCGGCGACCCCGCAGGTATAGACGCCGTCGGTGCTGAAGTCCCAACGCCCGATGACGCTCTCATGTTCGAAGAGTTCCCGGAAAGTTTCGTCCGCCTTCCTGACCAGAACGTGCCCTTCCGGGAGCACCCAGGCTGGAAAGTCCTTGATGTTCTGCACTCTGAAGCCCCGGTAGCTCATCTGATCGTAGGTGAGGATTTCGACTTCCGCACCGCTTTCGCCCGAGAGGCCGCTTATCTGGTCGCGGGCCCCGGGACCCGTCTCGCCCATGGTCAGGCGCCTGTCAATGCAGAGCGTGCATTCATCCGGAATGGAATTGTTGGAAGCAGTCCGGCATTCGATGCGGGTGGCGGCTACTGAACCTTTGCCCAGGAACGGGTCGGAAGGAAGGTCCGGATTAAGAAGCTCGATTCCTCGGATGAGCGGGGCCATCCGGTAGATTGCGTTGTCGCCGGCCCAGGGCATGCTTCCGTGGGCCGATATGCCCCGGGTGACGGCTTTCATTTCGACTTTTCCCCTCTGTCCCCGGACGATGCGGAGGTTGCTGGGTTCTCCCAGCAGCACGAAATCCCACTCCCGGGAGCCGGGTATCCACCCGTTTTTATGGGCCAGCCCGATGGCGCTCCCCTCGCAGTCTTCCTCCTGGACCACAAAGGCCATCGCCAGGGTGTAGTCGCCGGTAAGTTCCAGTTCCCGGATGAGCCTGCCTCCATAGACGAAGGAGGCCACCGCCCCCTTCATGTCGGCGGCCCCGCGGCCGTAAACGATGGAATTCTCGTGCTTTCCCGTAAAGGGGTCCCAGAGCCAGTTTCCGGCGGTGGAGACGCCTACTGTATCCACGTGGCCATTATAGAGAATCTTTTTTGAGCCGGCGCCTATGACTCCGTAGAGGTTGCCGACCGGGTCGTACTCCACCCGATCGAAACCCGCTTTTCTCAATTCCAGCTCGATGCGTTCAAGGACCGCCTGTTCCTGGCCGCTGGGGCTGGGTATGGCGATGATGTCCCTCAGAAAAGCGACCAGCCGGGGGAGGAGTTCATCCGCTTTCCTTCCGATTAATGCCGGGTTGTTTTTCATGCGCGCTCCGTTAAAACCGCTCCCAGACACTGGCAGCCAGTTCCCTGGTTCTGGCCTTGATGCGTTCTTCGTCGAGGTGGGGGAATTTCCGGTCTTTCATCAGGATGCGGCCGTTCACAATGGTGGTGTTGACGGGGGCGTTGACGAGACCGAAAAGCAGGTGCCCCAGAAAATTTCCCTCGGTCATGGGTGTCGGTGGTATATAATCCAGAGCGATGATGTCGGCAAAGGCTCCTTCTTTGAGGGCGCCTACGGGGTGGCGGAAGAACTCTCCGGCGATGGTCGGGTTGTTCAGGAATACCGTCTGGTAGATCTGGCCGAAGTCCAGGGTGCGCGGGTCGCGGTGTTGAAACTTGTGAAGAAGCGGAAGGACTTCCATCTCCTGGAACATGTTGCTGGTAAAGCCGTCGCTGCCCAGGCCCACCAGGATTCCCTCGGCGAGCATCTCGGGGATGGCGGCGCATCCGACGGCGTTGTTCATGTTGGATTCAGGGTTATGGATGACGCGGACTGGATGCTTCTTAAGAATCTCCCGCTCTCCTTCCTGCAGATGTACGCAGTGGACGGCCAGCGTAGGCCGTTCCAGGAGTCCCCGGGCCTCAAGGCGTGAAAGAACCGGCATCCCGTATTTTTTCAGGCTGTCTTCCACGTCCGCCCTGTCCTCGGCCACGTGGACGTGGAAGTGGGCGTTTTCCCGGCGGGCCGCGTCCAGGCATTCTCCCAGGGTGTCATCCGAGACGGTGAAGGAGGCGTGCAGGCCGAAGGCCGCGGCCAGAAGGTCGTGGGGTTCCGTGCGGCATTTTTTAAGGAAGCGCTCGTTTTCGCGGATCTGGGCCGCGGTCACCTCGGCCCCGTCGCGGTCGGAGACTTCATAACAGAGGCAGGCGCGAACCCCGGCCTCCAGGGCGGCCCGGGCCAGTTCATCCAGGCTTCCTTCGGTTGAGAAGGGGCTGGCGTGGTGGTCAATGACCGTCGTCGTGCCTTTACGGATGCAGTCCATGAAGGCCAGCATACCGCTGAAGTAGTTGTCATCCTGTGTCAGCACCTTGTCCAGGCGCCACCAGACCCGTTCGAGAATCTGGACGAAATTGGCGGGTGGGTCCGTCTTGAGACCCATCCCCCTGGCGAAGGCGCTGTAGATGTGGTGGTGGGCGCAGATCATCCCCGGCATGATTACTTTCCCGGAAAGGTCAAGAGTCTGTACCCCGGGGTGTTTTGCTTTGAGCTCGGCATAGGGGGCGATTTCCTTTATGAGGGCGCCCTCAATAAGGATTCCGCCCTGCGGAAGGTGGCGGTTGTCCTTCCCGAGCGTAAATACGTGCGTATTGCCCACCAGGAGTTTTTCAGCCATGTCAAACCTCCATCAAGATAAATAATGAAAATACAGGGGTCTTTCATTCGCATCGGTACAGGCGAAATCCTGCCTGAGAAGACGGCAGAAAAGTTCCGGCAGGATATGTATTAATCCGGGCAAATGGTCTAGGGAATATGGGCAAAGTTCAATATTAAAGAGAATGAAACTATAATACTTCCATGATATTTCATACTTCGCTGAATGCCCCATATATAGAAATTACTGCTTTGCAGAAAAAATTCCAAGAACATATATGACTCTTCAAATGTTACGATTTTGTAATATTCTTGACTTCCGATGGTAACTATGTTAATAATAGAGTGAAAATCACTACGAAGAGGTAGGGGTTGTAAGTTTTAAGTTACGATCAGGCATTGTGAAATGCTTTCCTGGGTGGGTCCAGCTGAGAGTACGACTAAATAACATGCGGTTGCGGCAAGGCTGGTTTTATTGATTTCTTTGAAAGTCCTTTTCGAATCATGGAAAAGTAGGAGCCTCTGGCAGAGAATGGCGATTGTCTTTTCCGCCTGTCTGCTTTTATGCGCATTCCTGCTGCTCTTTTTCGGAAGGCGAAAAGAAGACTATGTTCCGATTTACAAACAAGTGACCCCTCAGGAGAGTTCGCAGGTAGTCTCTCTTTTGAAAGAGAAAAAAATCCCTTTCCATCTTGAAAACCAGGGGACGACCATTCTTATTCCCTCTAAGCGAGTTTATGAAGCCAGGTTGGATTTGGCTACTAAAGGCCTCCCTCAAGGCAACGCTGTCGGCTTCGAGATTTTTGATAAGAGCAATTTCGGCCAGAGTGATTTCGCCGAGCGTGTAAATTTTCTCAGGGCCCTCCAGGAAGAGCTCACCCGCACCATTCAGGTGATGAACGAAGTGGAGCAGGCGCGGGTTCATCTGGCTATTCCCGAGACTCAGGTTTTTGCCGACCAGGAAAAGGCGCCCACCGCTTCTGTAGAGTTGAAGTTGACAGAGGGGGCCAGGTTGCGGGACGAACAGGTGCATGGCATCGTCCAACTCGTCGCCATGAGCGTTCAGGGCTTAAAGCAGGCCAATATCACCGTCATCGACAGCGAAGGCAATGTTCTGTGGGATGCCGTTGAAGAAGACCGCCGGACGGCGGACGGCAAATTGACGCTTCGACAGTTCCAGATTCAGAGGGAACTTCAGAAGGAAATTGAAAATCGCGTCAAGAGCATGCTCGAACGGGTGATAGGCCCCGAAAAAGTGGTGGTGCGGGCCTCTGTGACCATTGACCTGACTTCGCAGGAAATTGACGATGAAACATTCAAGCAGCCTTCGGGCAAAGACATCGTGCGAACAAAACACACCATAGAGGAGGATTACTCCGGGAAGGACGGCAGTTTCCTGGAGGGGCGGTTTCGAAGCACTGTCGGCACAAATCCTCAATACCATAAGAGAGAGGAAATCAGCGACAACGAAATAAGCAAGAAGTACACCCATGCCTTCGTTCCGCCGGGCCGTGTAACCAGGATTCTGCTGGGCATTCTGGTTGATGAAAGAGCGCTCTCCCATCTCGAACCCGGCCGGCTCAGGAAAGTTGCCTCCCTGGCTGCGGGCCTGGATCCATCCCGGGGCGACGAAATTGCAATAGATTCCGTCCCCTTTTCCAGACTGGCTGAGATGAAAGAGAAACCGCTTTCCAAAGATGAGCCGAAAAGTTCCAACATGTGGAGCACCTGCTTTCTTGGCATTTTTTTGGCTGTTCTTGGACTATGTGTCTCCGTGCTTATTCTACCTCTCTTTTTCAGAAAGAGGGGAGAGGTTTCTCCGGAGGTATCAGACGTTCATGCTTCTGAAGCTGAAAGGGCCGGTCAGGAAGTGAAGAAAGTGGCGGACGTTCTCAAGGAGTGGTCAAAAGAATAACTGTTTAATCCGGAGGAATTCGTATTGTCTTCGATTAAAATGACTGGCAGGCAAAAAGTAGCGCTCCTTTTAGACAGTTTTTCGATGGAGATGAAAGGCACTCTTCTTGAACGTTTCACTTCTCAGGAACGGGATGCGCTGAGGAAGGCGGATGGTTCCGTTCAAGAACTGCCTCCACTCTATCGCGAGGAAATTTCGGCGGAATTCTACCGGCGGTTCAGCAATAAATGGAGAAATGCATCTTCTTTCGTGAGCTTTTTCTCCGGATTAAATCCTTCTCTTCTTGCGGATTTTATCGTAAGCCAGCATCCGCAACTGGCGGTACTGATCCTGTCCGCCCTCCCTCTGACTGACGTTGAGAACACACTGGGTTCCATGAGGGATGAAGATCGATTCGAGCTTGAAGAAAGGCTGGGGGAGTCCGGTCCGCCTTCTTTTTTTATCCTTCAATTTCTGGATGAATGGTTTCAGAAGCGGCTCGCCGGTCCTTTACTGAATAGCGGATGTATGGGGGAAAAAATTCTGTCATGATTCGTCTTTTGCAATCGGCCGAGTTGCTTCCCGAGTACTATCAGATTCCGCTCCCATTGAGTGAGGAGTATGAAGACAATGCTTCACGCGGCCGGGAAGAGGAAGAAAAGTCGAATGAGGCTGAAAAAATAATAAAGATTGCGCTTGAAAAAGCAAGAGCCATCAAAGACGAGGCCTTTTCGAGGGGATATGCCGAAGGAAAAAAAGCCGCCGAAGAGGAGGTTGCCCCTCTTGTCAACAGCCTTAAAGGAGTGATCGCCTCATTTGAAGAGGAAAAGGGACGGTTTTTCAGGGAGGCGGAAAAAGAAGTGGTTTCTCTGGCCCTGCATGTTTCAAAAAAAATTCTGCATCAGGAACCGGCCCTTAATCCTGAAATAGTGGTGCCGATGGTAAGAGCCGGTCTGGAACGGCTGGCTTCCGGAGAATCGGTGGAGATCCGGGTGAATCCGGAAGATTATGCCCTGCTCCGGAGTTCATGTAAAGACTTGATTGATGGAGAGCGGGATTCGGGGTGCGTCAAAATTATTGAGGATTCCAAAATGAGCCGCGGGGGCTGCGTTTTGAAGACGACTTCAGTCGAGATGGACATGCGCCTCGAAAGCCAACTTGACGAAATTGGCCGGGTGATACAGGATGTATGGCATGAATAAATTCAGTGCCGATAAGTACAAAAGCTGTATCCTGGATTCCGATCCGGTGCGCTATAATGGGAAGGTCCGCCAGGTGATCGGCCTGGTCATAGAGTCCCACGGCCCTGCGGCGTCCGTAGGCGAGATATGCCTCGTTGAAAGGAAAAACGCCTCTCCCATCAAGGCCGAGGTTGTCGGGTTCAAAGAAAACAATGTGCTTCTTATGCCCCTGGGGGAGATGCACGGCATCTGCCCCGGGAGCAATGTAATCTCCTCCGGGCGCCCTTTGACGGTAAAAGTCGGTCCCCGCCTGCTGGGGAGGGTCGTTGATGCGCTCGGCATGCCGATAGACGGAAAGGGGATGATTGAGGCCCGGACGGAAGTTGCCATCAACAATCCTCCTCCGCCTCCCATGCAGCGGCGAAGGATATCGGAGCCGCTGAGTACTGGCATTCGGGCGATTGACGGCCTTCTCACCTGCGGCAAGGGACAGCGCATCGGAGTTTTCTCCGGGAGCGGCGTAGGCAAGAGCACCACGCTTGGAATGATCGCCAGATTTACATCGGCTGACGTCAACGTGGTGGCCCTGGTTGGGGAAAGAGGAAGGGAAGTGAGGGATTTTATTGAAAAAGACCTCGGAGAGGAAGGTTTATCCCGCTCCGTGGTCGTCGTAGGAACTTCCGACCAGCCGGCTCTCATCCGGATGAAGGCCGCCTTCGTAGCGACCGCGATTGCCGAATATTTCCGGGATCAGGAGAACGACGTTCTGCTTATGATGGATTCAGTGACCCGCTTTGCGATGGCTCAGAGAGAAGTCGGCCTGGCCGTAGGAGAGCCCCCGACGACCAGGGGATATACTCCATCCGTCTTTGCGCTTCTACCAAAGCTTCTGGAGCGGTCGGGGACTTCCTCGCTGGGCACGATTACCGGACTTTATACGGTGCTGGTGGAGGCGGACGACATGAATGAGCCTGTCGCCGATTCCATCAGGGCCATTCTCGATGGACATATTGTGCTCTCCCGGGATCTGGCCGCCCAAAACCACTATCCGCCAATTGATGTTTTAAATAGTATCAGCAGGCTCATGATCGACGTTGTTTCCTCCCCGCACAGGGAAGCGGCCGGCCGGCTCAGGGATGTCCTGGCCGCTTATCGGGATTCCAAGGATCTCGTCAGTATCGGGGCCTATGTCAGGGGCACTAATCCCAGAACGGACTATGCTCTGCAGATAATAGATGAAGTCAATGATTTCTTAAAGCAGGCCATTTCCGAATCTTCCTCTTTTCAGGAAACCGCTCAAAGGATGATTCGCCTGACTTCCCCGCGCGGGGAGGGGGCGGTTTCTCTCAAGCAGTCGCAATTTCCCATGGCGGCGCCCTATAGGGATGTTCCCGAATGGATGGCTTTAACAAAGTGAAAAAATATAAATTCAGACTGCAGCCTGTGCTGGACTACAGGGAGACTTTGGAAGAGAAGGCGAAGAAAGAACTCGCGGATAAAGAGATGCTCCTCAGCCGGGAATCAGGCAAGCTCACCCGGCTGAAAAAGCTCCGCGAACGCCTGCAGTTTGAACTCATCCGGATGCAGGAGTGCCGGCTCGATCCCGGGGAGGCCATGTCTTTTCTTGGTTATCTTGAGAGCATGGAAGGAAGCATCAGCGCCCAGCACCGTAATGTTGCCGAAGCCCGAAAGGAGGTTAAAAAGAAAAGAGAAGATTTGCTCTTTGCTTCAACGGAGAAAAAAAAGCTGGAAAAACTCCATGAAAAAGGGCAAAATGAGCATCGGCAGAAAATGGAAAAAATTGAACAATCTATCCTGGATGAGATCAATACCACGCGGCATGGCGGACATGGCCGCTTATATTCCGGGAATAAGTAGAGTCGGGAAAGACGTATGGAATCAACACAAATAAAGTGTAGTTTTCCAGGTGAAAATCCGAGAGATATCGGTATGATCCTTCAGCGCCTGAAGGGCTTTCAAAGGAGGAAAGAATCGTCAGGCATTGAGGAGATACCATTCGGATTATCCCTCACTTTTTCACCCTCGTTTGCCGACATCGTGAAGAGTTCGTTCCAGCTTCTGGATAACCCCCATCCGACTGCTGACATCTCATTTTCTCTCACTCAAGCAGCCGTCCCGGGCATGCCGGGAGATGTGCCCGGAAAAATCGGAGTCAACAACGATTTTAAGGGCATTCTCACGGCTCAGGATGGGGGGAGTTTTCCTATGGCTGCCGGGCTGACCCCGGTGCTGGTCCGCGCCGCCAAATTGAGCCGGGCGGAAGGCGAAGTAAGACTTAACCTCCTGATGTATCCACCCGAGTGGGGAAAATTAGGAGTGGAGATGAAGAGCAGGAAAGAGAAGCTGGAGATAAAATTATCTACGGTCAGGGCCGAAGTCAAAGAGATTCTGGAAATAAACATGTCTCAACTGAGAGAGGCTCTCGTAAAACAGGGTTTGCACGTCGGGGAGCTTTCGGTTGAACTTTCTTCAAAGGATTTCAGCTCTGCGAGGGATGATAAGGAGCATCCTTTCGTCATAAAGCCGCCTTCGGCTTTGGAGGGTGCCGTCTGGCTCACGGGAGGCGAAGCTATTCTCCCGGCCGAACGGCTTCAAACCTGGGAACTGACGGATTCCAGGATCAATTGCTGGGCTTAGAAAGGAGGTGATTTAATGAGTGTTAGTAATGTTAATAACGTAGGGCATGTCGAAAAGGCAATTAACAACCAGAATACATCCTCTTCCAAGGGCGTTTCTTCGCTGGGAAGCCAGGAATATCTGAATCTGATGGTCTCTCAGTTGCAGTATCAGGATCCGCTTGAGCCGATGGAAAATACGGCCTTTATCGCCGAAATGGCGCAATTTTCCGCTCTGGAGCAGATGAACAATCTCAACAGCAACTTTTCCGCCATGTTCAATCTTCTCCAGACGACGGAGGCCAGCGCGATCATCGGCAGGACGGTGACGGCTATAAATCAGGAAACCGGCGAGCAGGTGCAGGGAGTGGTAAGCTCCGTTGTTTTCGATCAAGGCATCCCCATGCTGGTTGTGGGCGATGAAATGGTGGACCTGGATAATATTGTCCAAATCGGGTGAGAGGTGAGACCTTTCAATGAGTGAGCGCATTCACATGAGAGTGCCGGCTGATAAGGCTGTGCGCGAGGAGATACATGTCTCCAGAGTTTCTCCTGCCGCGAAATCTTCCTTCAAAGAGATCCTGGCCGGCAAGCAGCAGGAGTCGGAGGTAATTAAGTTTTCCGCCCATGCTTTGGAGCGCCTCCGCCTGCGGAACATCAAATTTTCCCGGGAAGAATTGAAAGAAATCGGCCGGATGGCCGAGCAGGTGAAGGCTAAGGGCGGCCAGGATTCCTTGTTTATAATGAAGGATCTGGCGCTCATCGTCAATATTCCCAACAAGACGGTTGTTACCGTCATAGACGGCCCCAGTTTAGCCGAGCATGTATTTACGAAAATCGACAGCGCCGTGGTTAGATAGGCTGGACCTCCCAAGGGAGCCTTTGTTGCCGAACGACTGAAGCAGCAAACCCGGTTAATCGGGCCGGTGAATTGAAAAGGAGGCAAATAAACATGATTACATCCATAAATAATGCAATGACAGGGATGATCAATTTTCAGAGGGCTCTTAATATCGTCGGAAACAATATAGCAAATCTGGATACTCACGGGTTCAGAGCCAGCCGGATCGTTTTCCGGGAAATGCCCAGTACCACCTGGAGGGGAGCCGTCTCTCCCGAAGGGGGCCGGGGCGGCTCAAATCCCATTCAGTCCGGGATGGGAAGCACGACCGGAAGCATTGACATTACTCCGCTCCCCGGCGAACTACAGACGACGGGTCTCGTCACCGATATGGCCGTGCAGGGCGAAGGTTATTTTGTCCTGAGCGACGGCAGAAATTTCTTCTATACCAGAGACGGCTCTTTTAACCAGGACGGCAAAGGCAATCTGCTGTTTTCATCCAGAGCGCTCGCGGTCATGGGCTGGGCGGCCGACAGCAGCGGGCAGATCAATACCGCCGGCTCTCTTTCCCCGATTCAAATACCCCTCGGTCTTCAGTGGAGGTCCAACGCCACGGGAAATATTTCCGCCGTCGGAAACCTGGATGCTTCATCGGCCGTCTATCAGCCGCCGGCCGGCGGACAACCGGAAAGCGGGGGCGTGGCCAGGGTTAAAGTGCAGGCCTACGATTCTTTGGGTTCGGCCCACGAGATCACCTTGACCTTTAAAAAAACGGGGAATAACCAATGGACGTGGGACGCCTCTCTTGCCTCCGGCGATACTTCCGTTATTTCCGAGGGAAGCGGCACTTTGACTTTTGATTCCGCCGGTAAATGCACAAACCCGGATGCGCATTTTTTGCTCGATCCCGCCGGATCCGCCGCCCAGGATCAGAAGGTCAAGATAGATTATTCCTCCATAATGCAGTTAGCCGGAACTTCGTCAGTGAATGCGCAAAATATGGATGGATATCCCCCGGGGGTTTTACAGAGTTTTACCGTGGATACCGACGGAATCATCACCGGAAAATACTCTTCGGGGCTTCAGATGGTTCTGGGGCGGATGGCTCTGGCCAGTTTCAGCAACCTGGCGGGGCTTGAAAAAGTCGGAAACAATATTCTTCAGGCCTCGGCTAATTCCGGCGCTCCTAAAATTGTTCCGCCGAAGGATGGCGATCTGGGCGGAATCATGTCGGGAGCCCTCGAGATGTCCAATGTGGACCTTAATTCCGAGTTTACGAAAATGATTATAGCGCAAAGGGCTTTTCAATCAAACTCAAGGGTTATAAGGGTTTCCGATGAGATGTGGCAGGAACTTATGAATATCAATGGATAAACTCATCAAAAAGTTCTCGTCCGCCGACCTCGGCCCGCTGGTCATCCCCTATGAGAGATTTCTGAGCGCTCTCGGGGGGCGGCTCGAATCGCTCCTGGGTCTGGATGTCGGGATGGAATTGCTGAGCATTGAAATTCGATCTCTTGAGGCCGAGAGCAAGGTTCTTGCGCCCTTCTCTGTTTATGGATCCGGTGACCCGGGTTTTATGGGTGTCGAACCGGTGCTCCTTTTTACCGTTTACGACCGCCTCCTGGGAGGCGCCGCCGGAAGGCCTCAGCCTTCCCGGCGTCCGAACAAACTTGAGAGGTCATTCCTGGCGTACTTTTCTTCAGAAATACTCAGGTTGCTGGGAGAGACCTGGGCTTCCTTCGGAGAGTTGAAAGTTAAAATCGCCGAGTCGGAGATTCCGTCGATTGAGAAAGCCGTTTCCGGACTTTTCCTGATGTGGGAAACATCTCTTCAGGTAGGAGGCGCCCGGGGCTCTCTCATAGTGGCTGTTCCTCCAGCGGTGGGCCGGAGCTTGATTTCCGCGCTGAAAGAAAGTGACGAAGATCCCCCCCTCAGGGGGGAAAAACAGATGGAACTTCTCGGCGGGACGGAAACGTGTCTGGAGGTGAAGCTGGGGACCGGCGAACTCAGTGCGGCGGAATTGGAACGGCTCCGCCCCGGGGATCTGCTCGTTCTGGAAAGGCGGGTGGATGATGAGCTGGAGATTCTTGGGGAAGGGGGGATCAGCCTCCGGGGGCGACCGGTCGTTTTTGGAGGAGCTTTATCACTTCTGACAACTGCAGTGAAACATCATGATGGAAATTAATTTTGTAAAAAATGCGCTTCTTTCGGCGAATCAGGCCCTTGCCTCAACGCTTTCCCTTCTGATGGGGGGCGAGGTCAGGATCCTTCCCGGAGAGCCGGAGCACCTGGCTCTGGCCGATTTTTTAAAGAAACATCAAGAGCCCTGCCTGGCGACGGAGATTGGATTTCCTCAGGGACTTCTCGCCTCGCAGGTGCTGGTTCTGTGTCAGCAGAAGGATGAGAGAGCGGTCCTGGAATGCACCCGCGGAGACGGGTTCTGCGAGCCCTCCCGGGAAGGAGAGAATGAGTCCGGACATTTGCTGAGACTCATCTTTTCTCTTCTTGGCGGCGCTTTTCTCAGGGAACTCCTGCCGTTTTCATTTAAATCAAGGGTTCCCTCTTCCGTCCGGATGCACCTGAATCATCTCTTCTTTTTTGCCGGGATGGACGCAAACTCTCTTCTGTGGATGCCCTGTCGCTACGCTGTCGGCGACAGGCCGGCTTTCGAGATGAAATATATTGTCACGATGGAGGCGACGAAAGCGTTGATGGGGATGCGGGAAGAACGGGATGTCAGCGCGCCTGATAAAGCCAGGAAAGTTCACTTCCCCGCCTGGGAGAAAGAGGACGTACAGGAAGGGGAAGCAGATTGGGATTTGATCAAAGATGTTCCGGTCCCGGTGGGGGCCTATCTGGGAAAAGTGAAACTGCCGATAAAAGAACTCGCCGGATTAAAAAGCGGATCGATTCTCCCGATTGGACCGGCGGAAGACAGTCCGGTGGACATCATGATTCAAGGTCAGGCAGTGGCCAGGGGTGAGGTCGTCGTTGTCGGTGAGCACTACGGGGTCTTGATCCGCGAGATACTCCGGTGAGAGAGACGATGCTTTTCCGCACTTTCAATCAATTAGTGAGAGCCGCGGCTTTCTGGGCTATGCTTTCGACTCCCGTTTTCGCGCAAGGAGGGCTCCCCATCCCAAGAATCAACATCAGTTTCGGCGAATCCGGGGGGCCGGCCGATCTGGCTCTCACCCTTAAGATCCTCATCGTGCTGACGATCCTCTCACTCGCCCCGACAATCCTGATCATGACCACTTCATTTATCAGAATTATCATCGTCTTTTCCTTCCTGCGCAGTGCCCTGGGCCTTCAACAGATGCCGCCCAACCAGCTTCTTATCGGATTTGCCCTCCTGCTCACCTTTTATATTATGAAGCCGTCCTGGATGCAGATGTACCAGGACGGTCTTTCTCCCTACCTGGCCGGCAAACTGGATCAAAAGCAGGCTCTCAATCAGGGACTTAAGCCCCTCCGTAAGTTCATGCTCAAACAGACCAGGAAGAAGGAGCTTCTGCTTTTCTACGAAGTCGGCAATATAAAAGTCCCCCCGAAAAAAGAAGACGTCCCTTTTGACACTCTCCTCTCCGCCTTTGTCCTCAGCGAATTAAAAACGTCTTTTCAGATGGGCTTTGCGCTCTTTATTCCCTTCGTCGTCATAGACTTGGTTATCGCCAGCGTTCTCACTTCTATGGGGATGCTGATGCTTCCGCCCGTAATGATCTCGCTGCCTTTCAAGTTGATGATGTTCGTTCTGGTGGATGGTTGGGATCTGCTGGTTAAATCACTCTTGACCAGCTTCAGATAGGGAGGTCCAAATGAATGTACAATCGGTAATAACGCTGGGGAAAGAGGCGCTGACGGTGGCTCTTTTACTCTGTCTTCCGCCTCTGGGTCTGGGCCTTATTGTCGGGCTGACCGTGAGTATATTGCAGGCGGTGACCCAGATTCAGGATCAGAGTCTGGCTTTTATCCCCAAGATTCTGGCGGTGGCTGCCGCCATCTTCTTCTTTGGGCCCTGGATGCTCAGCCTGTGCATCCATTTTACGGGCGGGATTCTGGGAAACCTCTCGCAATTTGCCAAGTAAGGTGGTCAATGGAGCTTTCGGCAATACTGATTCACAAGATGGCGGCCTATCTTCTGGCGCTCGTGCGGGTCACGGCCGTTTTTCTTGTTGCGCCTCTTTTCGGAAGCCGGCAAATACCCCCGGCTGCAAAGATCGGTTTTTCGGCCATTTTTACTTTTATTTTATTTCCTTTTCTCAAAGACGTGGCCCTTCCTCTGAACACGCCTTGGGTTCTGGCTCTGACGGTCGCCAGAGAATTGCTGGTGGGGCTGATAATCGGGTTTATCGCTCTCTTTATCTTTTTCGCCTTTCAGATGGCGGCCCAGATTCTGGATATGCAGATGGGCTTTATCCTGGGGAGCGTGATAGAACCAGGGACGGGGTCGCAGGAATCGCTCATTGGAAGGTACCAGCACATTCTGGCGCTTTTGATTTTCCTGGCAATAAACGGTCATCTCTGGCTTGTTCGCGCTTTAAGAGACAGTTTCCATCTGATTCCCGCCGGCTCTTTCACTCTGCCCCCGGCTTTCATGGAGGATCTTCTGAAAGCGACGTCCGGGTTATTTGTGACGGCCCTGATGCTGGCGTCTCCGACCCTGGTGGCTCTTTTTCTTACGGATCTGGGGATGGCTCTGCTCTCAAGGGCCATCCCGCAAATCAACGTCTTTATTGTAGGATTCCCAATGAAAATTCTAATCGGGATTTACATCCTCGGACTCAGTCTGGGATTGGTTTTGTCGGTTTTTTCGGAGCGGGTTCAGCAGGGATTCGCAGCGTTGCTGGGGATAATGGGAAGGATGCACTGAATGCCGGAAGAGAACAAAACTGAAGCGCCGACTCCTCGACGACGCGAGGAGGCCAGAAAAAAAGGGCAGATTTTTAAAAGCGCAGAGGTGAACTCGGTCGCCACCTGGCTGGGCGGGCTTATCCTTTTTTATTATGCGGGCACCTCATTCATCGGCGTCATCACTTCATTCATGAAAAACTCCCTGAAAGATCTGGGGAGTTCGGCCTTTTCAACCTTCTCTCCGGAGGCCCTGTTTTCAGTTCCTCTTTACGTGCTGGCTGCTCTTCTTCTGCCGTTTATGGGAGTGATTTTTCTCGTCGGCCTGGTATCGAATATGACGCAGGTGGGCTTTCTCTGGACGGCGTACCCGCTTCTTCCTAAATTGGAAAGAATCAATCCGATGGCGGGTTTTTCACGGATTTTTTCCATGAGGGGGCTCATCGAATGCTTGAAGTCTCTCCTCAAACTGATCTGCATTGGATATGTGGTCTACGTGACCCTCCGGAAAGACTTTCCCGTTTTGCTGGGCTTAAGTCATGTCAGCCCAGCACAGACGCTGATGGTCACCGGCCGTATGGCCTTCGACCTGGGAATCAGGGTGGCCGGCCTCTGGGCGGCCATCGCCGTTCTGGATTATTTTTATCAGAGATGGGAATATGAGCGGAATCTCAGAATGAGCCGGCAGGAACTTAAGGACGAGCTTCGTCAGTCGGAAGGCGATCCCCACATGAGGTCCCACATCAGGCAGAGGCAGCGTCGAATCTCCATGCAAAGAATGATGCAGGAAGTGCCGAAGTCAAGTGTCGTTCTGACCAACCCGACGGCTCTGGCGGTGGCCCTGCGTTACGATGAGCCTGCGATGAGGGCCCCGCGGGTCGTTGCCAAGGGTGGAGGGATATTGGCCAGGCGGATTATCGAGACAGCCGGCAGATACAGCGTTCCGATCTTGCAGAACCGGGAATTGGCCCGTGTTCTCTTCAGAACGGTGGAGGTGGGCGATGAAATTCCCCCCTCGCTTTATCACGCGGTCGCCGAGGTCATCGCCTATATCTATGCTCTTAAAGGGATGGAGATAAAGTGACGGTAAAAGCTGATTTCATCCCCCTCGGACGTTTTGGAAAATTCAGCGATATCCTGACCGCCGTAGGCGTCGTGGGGGTGGTGGTCATGATGATCATTCCCGTCCCTCCCGGCATTCTGGATCTCCTCCTGACCTTCAACATCACTCTGACGCTTCTTATTCTGCTGGTCTCGATGTACATAGACAAGCCGCTTCAATTTTCCATCTTCCCCTCGATGCTCCTGGTCGTCACTCTATTCCGCCTGGGACTTAACGTCACCGGGACCAGGCTTGTTCTGCTCCACGCCTATGCGGGCGAGGTGATCAACGCTTTCGGCAATTTCGTCGTCGGCGGCAATTACGTCGTCGGGATGGTGGTCTTTATCATCCTGATCGTCATCCAGTTCGTCGTGGTGACCAACGGAGCGCAGAGAGTGGCCGAGGTGGCGGCTCGATTTACCCTCGATGCGATGCCGGGCAAGCAGATGAGCATTGACGCCGATTTCAACGCCGGTCTCATTGACGAGTCCGAAACCAAACGCCGCCGCAATATTCTCGAAAGAGAAGCGGATTTTTACGGGGCCATGGACGGCGCCAGCAAATTCATTCGCGGAGACGCCATTGCCGCCTTGATTATCGTGCTTGTCAATATTTTCGGAGGTTTCATCATAGGTGTCATCCAGAAAGGCATGTCTCTCACGCAGGCGCTTCAGACCTACACGCTGCTCACGGTCGGAGAAGGGCTGGTGACACAGATTCCCGCTCTGCTCGTCTCCACCGCCACCGGAATCGTAATCACGAGGGCGGCCTCAGAGGGCAATCTTGGCGAAGAAATGACGACCCAGCTTCTGGCGAGGCCCAGGGCGCTGGCCATTGCGGCCGGACTCCTCCTTTTCTTTGCCGCCGTACCGGGGCTTCCCAAATTGCCTTTCATAATGATGGGAGTGGCGGTGGGAATCCTGTCCTATGCCCTTCAGAAGAGAGCCGATTCGGAGGAAAAAAAGCAGAAGGAAGAGGAGGATGTCAAGGCTCCCGAAAGTTTCACCTCGCTTCTGGAGCTGGACCCGATGGAGCTTGAAATCGGAATGGCTCTGATCCCCCTGGTCAATCCTCAGCAGGGAGGAGATCTCCTGGGACGGATCACCCGGATAAGAAAACAGTGCGCCACTGAGATGGGGCTGATCGTCCCTCCCATCCGGGTCCGGGACAGTCTTACGGTGGATAAGAATGCCTATTTTATCAAGATATACGGCGCCATGGTGGCCAGGGGGGATATCATGCCGGGGAAGGTGCTGGCCATACTCTCAGGGCGCGTTGCCGAAAAAATTGATGGCCTCGAGACCCGGGAGCCGACTTTCGGCTTGCCGGCGCTCTGGGTTGAGGAGGAAATGAAACAGCTTGCCGAGACCAGGGGATATACCGTGGTTGACCCGATGACCCTCATCACCACGCATCTCTTCGAAGTCGTCCGCTCTCATGCCGATGAACTTTTGAGCCGGCAGGACGTCCAGCGTCTAATGGACAGGCTTAAGCCGAGTCATCATGTGGTTCTGGAAGAGCTGATACCGGGTGTTCTGGGCGTCGGGGAAATTCAGAAAGTGCTTCAAAATCTTCTCAAAGAACGGGTCTCCATCAGGAACATGGTGGTGGTGCTGGAAACCCTGGCCAATAGGGGAAAAACCATCAAGGATCCCGATCTCCTGACGGAGTATGTGCGTCAGGCTCTGGCCAGGACCATCTGTCAGCAGCATCAGATAAAAGAAAACCACCTGGGAGTCATCACGCTGGATCCCCGACTGGAAATGATGATCACGGAGGCCATCAAGCGTTCGGAGAAGGACGCCTATGCCGCGATTGATCCTCATTCACTGAGGAAGATCTATAAAAGCCTCCTGGAAGAAGTGCAGAAAGTCTCTAACCGGGGGCTGCATCCCGTCGTGCTCTGTTCTCCCGGTCTTCGGATGCATTTCAAGCGGCTGACTGAAAGAGTCATTTCCTATCTCACCGTTCTTTCATACTCAGAGATCATCCCGGAGATGCAGGTGGAGTCATTCGGTATGATTACCATTGATACGGGAACGGCGCCGGCTGAAGAGGAGGAGGTCGGATGAGCTTGAATCCCCTGGACATGGAGCGAAATATGCAGCGTCTGGAGGAGACGGAAAGGGTACATCCATCCCGGAAAGCGGCAGGGAAAGAGAATAAAAAATCTTTCCGGGAATATGTCTCTCCTCCGGGTCCGCCCCGGGAAGATGCCGAAGAAAGGAAAGAAAACCCTTTCAATAAGCGCTCGGAGATTGAGGCCGTACTGGAAGGAGGTGAGAAGGAAGACGCCGGACCTGCTCAAGAAGACAACCGTGCCGCCTTTGAGAAATTTCAGGGCGGGGAAGAAGGAACCAGTGGCGTCCGGATCGATCGCTATTGTTAGCGAAAATTGTGATTCAGGGAGGTGAAGTAGTTTGGATTGTGGTATCGGTGTTATAAAGGAGGCGCTGGATTTTCTGGTCGCCCGCCATCAGATGATTGCCAATAATATTGCCAATGCGGGCACACCGGGTTTCCGCCCCTCCGATCTGGTCTTCCGCGATGTTCTCTCTTCGCGCCTGAAAACATCTTCTCCAGAGCCCTCCCGGCGTCTGGAAGCGGAAGTCCGGCCCCTTAAGGGGCCCGTTCAACTGGATGAAGAGATGGCGCGCCTGGCGGAAAATTCACTCCGCTATTATGCCTTGACGCAGTTCGCCGGGAGGAAATTCAGCCAGTTGAGCCTGATTATCAACGAAGGGAGGAAAGTTTAATGAGTCTTTTTTCATCGTTCGCCGTCAGCGCTGGAGGCATGGACGTCGAGCGGACGAGGGTGGAAATTATCGCCAACAACCTGGCCAACGCTCAAACGACCAGGACCGAACGCGGCGGGCCCTTCAGGAGGCAGCTCTTACGGACGATGGCCCGTCCCGCCGGCTATGCCGATGGGGCCTTTCTCGGAGGAGGAGTGGAAATCAAGGGGATAGATGAAGATCCCAGCCCGCCCCGCCTCATATATGACCCCTCTCATCCGGAAGCGAATGCCAGGGGGTACGTATCTCTTCCGAATGTGAACCTTGTCAATGAAATGGTCAATCTCCTCGTTGCAGGCAGAGTTTACGAGGCCAACATCACTGCTTTTCAGGAAGCCAAGGGAATGGCCTTAAAAGCGCTGGAGATGGGCCGCTGAAGGAGGAAGCATGAGCGCAGATGCCGTAAAAGCCGCCGGAATTTCCCAAGACAGGATATCCACACAGCTTAAGGGCACTTCCGAGACCAGCTTCCGCGACCTGGTCAAGAATTATTTGTCCCAGGTCAACGATCTGCAATTGAAGGCATCCGGTTCCATCGAGGATCTGGCGCTGGGGAAGAACGTGGAGATCCATCAGGTGATGCTCGCGATGGAGGAGGCGGATATATCCCTTCAGTTGCTTCTCCAGATCCGCAACAAACTGGTTGAATCCTATCAGGAGGTGATGCGGATGCAAATCTAATTTCATCCTTCATCCTTATAAAGAAAGGAGGTGACAAATGCTAAACGCCATGAGACTTGCCGCGGCCGGCGCCGAGGCGCAGACCATAAGACAGGATATCATAGCCAATAACCTGGCCAATCTGAACACCGGCGCTTTCAAAAGAGTAGTTCCGATATTCAAGGGATTTCCTCTCATCCTGGCCGACAAGGCGAGAAACGCGTCGTCGTCGGTGCAACTTCAGGAGACGTACCAGGATCGGACGCCGGGCTCTCTCATCGAGAGCGGTAATCGGCTGGATCTGGCCATCGCCGGGGAAGGGTCCTTCGTTGTGGAGAACGGCTCGGGGGTGAAAAGCACCCGGAGGGGGGATCTTAAGATTGGCTCTGATGGATTCCTTACGACCGGAGACGGTTGTCGTGTTCTGGGAAAAGACGGCCCCATCAAAATCTCCGGGAAGAAAGTGGACTTCACCGAAAAGGGCCAGGTGGTGGTGGACGGCGAGGAGATTGAAACGCTTCGAATGGAGAAATTTTCCGGCACGGTCCTTTCCGGATACCTGGAGAGTTCCAACGTGGAAATGGTCCGGGAAATGGTTTCCATGATCGAAGCGACCCGCACTTATGAAGCCGCCCTGAAGGTCGTTCAGACGGCGGATGAACTTTTGGGCAAGGCAGTCAACGACCTGGGGAGACTCAAATAGCGGCTGGACTGCTGAGCAGAGGCCGCCAGGCTGCCGAACGACGGAAGCAGCCTAAAACTGAATAAAGAAAGAAAAAGGAGGTAATGCCATGATGCATTCATTAAACACCTCCACGACCGGCATGCTGGCTCAACAGTTGAACATTGACGTCATATCCAACAACATCGCCAATGTCAACACGACGGGCTATAAGCGGAGCCGCGTGGAGTTTCAGGATCTTCTCTATCAGACCTGCCGGTTGGCTGGTTCCCCGATGATCAACGGAATGGTCACTCCCGTCGGAATTCAGCTCGGATTGGGGACGAAGCCCTCGGCTATTTTCAAACTCTTCCAGCAGGGGGATTTCCAGCAGACTGAAAATCCCCTGGACCTGGTGATCGAAGGAGACGGTTTCTTCCAGATTCAGCTTCCGGACGGAACCATGGCTTATACCCGGGATGGTTCCTTCAAGAAAGACGGCCAGGGAAGGCTTGTGACCTCCGACGGGTATCTGCTCTTTCCCGAAATCGTCGTCCCCCAGAATGCGACTCAGGTTACCGTCGGGGCGGACGGGATCGTGAGCGCCCAGATAAAGGGCAGCTCGACCCAGCAATACCTGGGACAGATCATTTTGTCTAATTTCGTCAACCCGGCAGGTTTGGAGGCACTCGGGAAAAACCTGTTTCTGGCCAACGACGCCTCCGGCCAGCCGCAGACGGCGCCTCCCGGCACTGAAGGATTGGGTTACCTCGAACAGGGCTACCTGGAGATGTCCAATGTCCGGGTCGTTGAAGAGATGGTCAATATGATCAAGGCGCAGCGGGCCTATGATGCCGATTCCAAGGTCATTCAGGCTTCCGACGAGATGCTGGATAAAGCCGTCAACATCCGAAGGTAGGAGGAGATGAAATGAAAATACCTTTAAAATTTCTCCTCCTCCTCATCGCGGGAGGAATTATGCTGACTTTCTTATCGGGCGCCGGCAGCGGAAAGACAGCCTTCCCGGACGTGGTAGAAGCAAGCCGGCAGTGCCTTCTCAAGGCCCTGGGAGATCGGGCGGATGAAGTGTCCCTGTCTCTTTTCTATGCCCCTTCCGGGCTTCCGGCAAGAGGGAAGATTCTTGAGGCGAAAGCGCCTCTTCCGCTCCGCCGGGAAGGTTTTATAAATGTTCTTCTTAAGGTTCTGGAGAACGACAAGATGGTCAGAAATGTTTATGTCGGGTGGCGAATCACACCCCTAAGGGAAGTGTGGGTGACCAGTAAGACAATTGAAAGGGGCGATGATCTATCCCCGGAGAACGTGGAACAAAAGAAAATAGCCGTTGACTTTCCGGCATCTTCTATTCTCTCGGAAAAAAAGGACATTGAGCAAAAGAAAGCTGCTTACAGCCTCCCGACCGGGACGGTTCTTTTGCGTTCCATGCTTCTCTCGGCTCCCCTTATCAAAGCCGGGGAGCCTGTCGTTATCGAGCTTATGAACGGAGGGGTGTCGGTGACCGCAACCGGACAGGCTCTGGAGGATGGCTGTCTTGGACGATACATGAAAGTAAGGACGGAAGCATTTAAAAAAGACCTTCAGGTTCAGGTGATTGATTCCGGCCGGGTAAAGGCCTTTGTGAGGTGATGAAGATGAGAAATAGAATACGGAATTCAAAAGTCAGGAGACAGAATACAGAATTCAGAATACGGAAGTCGGAAGAAAGGAGACGGGGAAAAGAGTGGGGGAGTGTTCTAAGGATATTTCTGTGCCTGTTGTTTCTGGGGCTTTCGCTCAGACAGGCTGTTCAGGCGGAACCCGTCCTCCCTTCCGGCAAAAGCATCTATGCAGACCCCATTGCCTGTAGCGTCGGCGATATCCTTACGGTCGTCGTCAAAATGGATACGGCGGTCATTCAGCGGGTGCGGGCCTCTTCTCAAAAGGAATCCAAGGCGGGTATCGAGTGGCTGAGCAACATCCTTTCCGACGTGTTTTCCCGCTCTTTGGATTCTTCCTACCGCTCCACCAACAATGTGGACGACAACACAAATCAGAGCTTTCAGACCACCTTTTCGGCAGTCGTGACGGAAGTTCTGCTCAACGGCAATCTGGCTCTGGAAGGAGAAAGAGAAGTCGTGGTCAACGGTGAAAAACAGACTTTGGCCTTCACCGGATTCGTCCGTCCTCAGGATATTGCAAGAGACAATACCGTTCTCTCAAACCGGATTATGGGACTGAAGTTTCGGTATACCGGTCCCCTCCCTAAAAAAGGCAAGCCGGGCCTCATTCAGCAGGTTCTTCAAATTTTCTTCTGAGGGAGATGATAAAAATGGAAAATAGAATACAGGAGACAGGAGACAGAATACAGGCGATAGTCTTCCATACCGCTGCCATTATTTTGGTGGCGGTCTTCTGGTTGATGGTTTTCAGCCCGGCCAGAGGGGAGCCCCTTAAAGTAAAAATCAGGGATCTGGCCCGCTTGAAAAGCGCCTGCGACAACCAGCTCATCGGGTATGGTCTGGTGATCGGACTGGCCGGCACCGGCGACACTTATGGTTCCCTCCAGACCAACCAGGCGACGGCTAATATGCTTCAAAGGATGGGAATCAATATGGGGAGCAGCCTTTCTTCCCAGAACCTGAGACTGAGAAACGTCGCTTCGGTCATGGTGACGGCCAAGCTTCCTCCTTTCGCCAAATCAGGAGATCGCGTGGATGTCGTTGTCTCTTCACTGGGAGACGCAACCGGACTGGTCGGGGGGACTCTCCTCCTGACCAATCTCAGCAGAGCCGATAATGAGGTGTTTGCCACCGCTCAGGGGCCGCTTTCTCTGGGGGAGGCCGGCAAGATGAGATACTATCCCAGGGAGTACGGCCTGGCGGCCAGAGTCCCCAACGGCGGCCTGATCTTAAAAGATATGAATACACCCGTTGCGGAAAATGGAACGATATCGTTGATTATTAATCAGCCTGATTTTTCAACGGCTCAGGCGCTGGTGGAAGCGATCAATACCAGGTGGGGCCCGAGCGTAGCCCGGGTGGTTGATCCGGCTACAGTGGTGGCTGAAATCCCGCTGAAAACGGATGCTTTTGCTTTCATGGCTGAACTCGAAGGAATGGAGATCCCGGTGACCGATCGGGCGAAAGTAGTCATCAATGAAAGAACCGGAACGGTCGTTATCGGCTCTGAAGTCAGGCTCTCCCCCGTGGCGATTTCGCACGGGACCATCAAAATCGTCATCCGGGAGGCAAGCCCGGATCCGCAAAAAGAGATAAAGATAAGGCCGAGGGACGGGGCGCCGGTCGTCATGATTCCGCGGACGTCTTCCCTGAAAGAGGTGGTGGATGCCCTCAATACCCTGGGCGCTTCCCCCAGGGAACTGATCAGTGTTTTGCAGGCCCTTAAGGAATCCGGGGCCTTGAAGGCGGAACTGGAGATCTTATGAGCGGAATTGGAGAACTTATGAATACTCAAATAGTTATGGAAGGGAAGAAGGCTTCCACCTGTGAATCTTCTCATGTGAAGACCAACTTCGGGCGTGCCCGGGAGTTTAAACTGAAGTTGCGGGCCTGCCTGAAGGAAAAAGATGGAGAAGAAAAAGCGTTATGGAAAGCCTGTCAGCAGATGGAATCCTTCTTCCTCTCCTCTCTTTTCCAGGAGATGAACGTGCGGAGCCAGTTTGGAGGAGCCTTCTGGGGTGATAATCCCGGCGAGAAACTTTTTTCCTCACTCCTCAACGAAGAGTGGGGAAATCTTGCCGCTGACAGCGGAGGGATAGGTATCGCCCGCCTTCTCTTCCAGGATCTGTTTCGACATCAAAGTGTAATAAAAGGGGGCACCCATGAAGATCGATCCCAGTGAGCCTCGCAAAGCAGGGGAGACGGCTTTTTCTCCGATTAAGGACGAAAAAGTCCGGAGGGCCGGGAAAAAACAGAAAAAAATATCGGAACCGATATCCTCTCCCTTGAAAGGGGAGGATATCCTGGAAATTATCCAGGAAGAGGTGAATGACGCACCGGAAGTGGATGAAACCAGAATTGCTCAATTTAAAGAAAAAATACGAAGAGGCGAATTCCCTCCTGCCGATGAAGAGATAGCCGATGCGCTCCTCAGACATTTTCGGGGGAATGGAAAGATGGATCTATAAATGCTGACCTCTGGTTTTTACCCTCAGGAAGAAGCTCTGAAGCTCTATAAAAAAATCGGCGAGCTGGGGAAGAGCGGCGGGAATTTCAAATCCAAGGATGAGATCCGGCGCCTGGCGAGGGAATATGCCTGGCTGGTGAAACACATCGCCGGCAGGCTGTCGGTGCGCCTTCCCTGCCAATATGAGTACCGGGAAATAGTCCAGCAGGGGATGCTGGGGCTTATGGATGCCATCCTGCGTTACTCTTCAAAAGAACCGGAAATTTTCAAACGCCAGGCCTATCTTCGAATCCGGGGTTCCATTGTGGACTGGCTGAGAACGATGGATTGGGCTCCCCGCAATCTGAGGGAACAGGCATCTCTCCTCTCCAAAATCTATCGCGCTCTGGAAGAAAAATTCGGTAGAAGCGCGACGGACGAGGAGGTCGCCCGGGAATTAGGCATCAGTATTGAACATTTCCATATTCTCATCGCCAAGATAAACAGCCTGGCCATCCTCTCCCTGGAGGAAGTCCTTAAAAACGACGGCGAGCAACTGATTGATACCGATCCCCGGGTGGATCCTTATTTTGTGGCCCAGGATAAAGAACTCCGCCTCTGCCTCACCCGGGCGGTGAAGAGGCTCCCGATGCAGGAAAAGCTGGTCGTCGCCCTATATTATTCCGAAGGATTCACCATTAAGGAAATCGGAGAAATTTTGGATCTTTCCTACACTTCCACTCATCGCCTTCACACCCAGGCCATTTTACGGCTTCGAGGCGCACTTAAAGACTGGGAATAATCATTTTCTGAATTCTGAATTATGAATCGATTTCCGACGTACCGCAAACCCAGTGTTTACGTCGGGCCAAAAATTGTCAAAAATAAATTTTTCCCGGCACCGTTATCACGTTTTTTGCGCTTTCAACCCGAAAGATTCTGGATATTCTGAAAAAAACATCCGTACGTTAATAGTGAGGGGAAAAATAAGCATTTTGCCCTCCGCAGATTTTCGACAAGGGGGAAC